>Ga0209676_1000097_pt1 | contig 237203 bp, 250 predicted proteins | sample AraplaCvi_mLB_r2_FD_184282 | JGI IMG/M metagenome (GOLD analysis project Ga0209676, IMG submission 184282) | Arabidopsis root microbial communities from North Carolina, USA - plate scrape MF_Cvi_mLB_r2 (SPAdes) (version 2) | ecosystem: Host-associated > Plants > Roots > Endosphere | place... | reverse complement strand
CTGATCACCACCGAAGCGATGATCGCCGAACTGCCGAAGAAAGACGGCGGCCCGGCAATGCCCGGTGGCGGCGGTATGGGTGGCATGGGCGGCATGGACTTCTAGTCCAAGCCAACCAGCTTCCGAGCTAGTGAAAACCCCCGGTGGAAACACCGGGGGTTTTTGCTTTTTGACACATCTTAGAACCGTCACCCCGCACTTGATGCGGGGTCTATCCGAGGCAGGGGTGCCTCACCCGAACCAACGCCGGACGAGCTTCATCGGTAGCTGAAAGAGGACGATCGCCGTTCCGACGATCAGACCCATCAAAAAGCCCAGCCGATGGCGCAGCGTCGGCGCAGGCAAGGGTTTGGGGACCACCGCCATTGCCGCCGCAACCTTGTCCACCAGATCCGGCGGTCCGGAGATCTCGATGCCTTGATAATTGTCGGCATCGACATGCAGGATCTGCCCCGCGATCCGCACTTCATAGATCGTCACCGCGACCGATCCGGCAATGCCCGCGACGCGCTCGCCGGCATCCACCGCCCCTAGCGCCCGCAGAACTTCGGCCAACCGGGCATGGGTTGCGGCATCATCGTCGCCGATAAAGGCGCTCGCCGTCCCTGCGTCTGCCATTGCCTTGTTCAAGCCTCTTTACCGATCTATCGGGTAGATTGATCCGGTCGCGATTACCTTTTCAGGAGAATGACATGGGACAATATTTCCAGCTGCGTAAAAACCTGCGGATGGCGCGGGGGATGTGTTTCTGGTCGGCCATCGTGTCGCTGGTGCTGGCCTTCGCCTTCCCGGTGTTGAATTTCGACGCCTTCTATCCCGGGATGATCTTTACCTTCGCCAATTGGGCGATCACCGCGGTCAGCCTCTATGCCCTGTCGTTCCTGTGTGCCGCAGCCGAAGTGTACCTCGCCGAAAAGGATGCCGCGGTAGCTGGATAACAGTCGCACAGCAATCGCTTGAAACGGCGGGCGAAAATCACGACCCTCTTTAAAAAAGCCGTCTCGGAAGGGGTCTTCGATGAATAAAGCACCGCTGGTCTGGGATCTGCCGACCCGCATCTTCCATTGGGCTCTAGCGCTCTTGATCTTCCTCGCTTGGTTCACCGCCGAGGTGCAGGAGAATCTGGAGCGGCATGCGCTGGTCGGCCAGACCATCTTGACGCTGGTGATCTTCCGCATCCTTTGGGGCTTTGTCGGCGGGCGGCATGCGCGCTTCACCGACTTCATCAAGCATCCGCGCGCGGCCTTTGCCCATCTCGCCGAGCTGCGCGGGCCGGGCCAACCCCATGACGCCGGCCATAATGCCGCCGGTGGCTGGATGGTCGTTTTGCTGCTCGGACTGATCGGCCTACAGGCCTCGACCGGGCTCTTCGTCTCGGACGGCATCCTCTTCGATGCGCCGCTTTATTCTACGGTCAGCAGCGGCACGTCCGAATTGCTGCGCCGGGTCCATGGCCTCAACTTCAATATCCTGCTGGGGGTCATTGTCCTGCATGTGCTGGCCGTCGCGGTCTATCTGGTCTGGAAACGCCAGAACCTCGTCAGCCCGATGGTCACGGGGCGCAAAAAATGGCTGGATGAAGCCAGCCTGACGCCGCTCGCCGATCGTACCCCGGCCCTCTGGCGGGCCTTGCTCTGCGCCGCCCTGGCGGTCGGCATCGTGCGCGGGATCTTAGCCCTCGGTTAAATAAAAAAGGCGCCCCGGAGGGCGCCTTTTCCTTAGCTCATGACGGCTTTTCGCTGCAGGGTCACGAGTTGGCTCACGCCGTAGCGGGCCAGACGCATCAGCTCCATGAACTGCTCTTCGCTGAACGGGTCCTGCTCGGCCGTGCCCTGCACTTCGACGATGCCGCCGCGACCGGTCAGCACGAAGTTGCTATCGGCTTCGGCATTGCTGTCTTCGGCATAATCGAGATCCAGCACTGCCTGGCCCTGATAAATGCCGCAGGAGATGGCGGCGACTTCAGCCTTCAGCGGCAAAGTCGCGATCAGCTTGGCATCGACCAGCTTACGCAAGGCCAGATGCAGCGCGACATAAGAGCCGGTGATGGCGGCGGTACGGGTACCGCCATCGGCCTGCAGCACGTCGCAATCGATCTTGATCTGACGTTCGCCGAGCGCCACCAGATCGGTGACGGCACGCAGCGAGCGGCCGATCAAACGCTGGATTTCCTGGGTGCGGCCGGACTGCTTGCCCTTAGCGGCTTCGCGGTCGGTGCGGGTATGGGTCGAGCGCGGCAGCATGCCGTATTCAGCGGTAACCCAGCCCTTGCCGCTGTTACGCAGGAACGGCGGGACCTTCTCGTCGACCGAGGCGGTGCAGAGCACATGGGTATCGCCAAAACGCACCAGGCACGACCCTTCGGCATATTTCGCGAAATTGGGCTCCAGCGAGACGGTACGGAGCTGATCGAAGGCGCGGCCCGACGGGCGAGTGATGGACATGGCAATTCCTATTTTGGGACAGGCAAGCGTTCTAAAGCGAAACCGGGCGCGACGGAAGGGCTCCCTTGCGAGGGGAGGCACCGATCCCCATTCTTCTGCTCACCTAAAAGATCCAAGGAAGCATGATGCGCCGCCTGAGCCTGAGCCTGCTGTTCGCCCTCTCCCTGTCGCTGCCGACACTTGCCGATGGGATCAAGGTCGAGGCACCTTGGGCGCGGGCCACCATCGCCGCCCAGAAGACCGGCGGCGCCTATGTCATCCTGACCAATAGCGGCAGCGCGCCGGACCGGCTGATCGGCGCCGAAACCCCGGTCGCCGAGACGGCCGAGGTGCATGAGCATAAAAATACCGATGGCATCATGCAGATGCGGGAAGTTACCGGCGGCGTTCCGGTCGCGCCCGGTGAGACGGTCGCCTTTGGCCCCGGCGGCTATCACATCATGCTGATAGGCCTAAAGCAGCCGCTAACCAAGGGCGGCAAATTTCCCCTGACCCTGGTGTTCGAAAAGGCCGGCAAACAGACGGTCGAGGTGAGCGTCGAAGCGCCCGGAGCGCGAGGGCCTTCGGCGCAATAGCGCCTTAAGCGGCTTCGACCCGGTCCCGCCCGCTCTGTTTGGCGCGATAGAGCGCCTGATCGGCCCGCAGCATCGTGACGTCAAGGGTTTCGGCCGAGGTCGGTGTGAAAGCCAGCCCGATGCTGACCGTCACCGGCGTGCTGCGGCCATCGCCCATCGATAGGGGGAGGGCAGCGATGGCAGCCCGGATCCGTTCGGCCGTTGCATCGGCCTCGGATCGCGAGCAACCGGGCAGCAGCACGCAGAATTCCTCGCCCCCCACCCGTCCGATCGCATCGCCGGTCCGCAGACAGCCGGCCGCTTTCTGCGCAAAACCGGAGAGGATCTGGTCGCCGGCAGCATGGCCGAAGGTATCGTTAATCGCCTTGAAGCGATCGATATCCATCATCAGAAGGGCCGACGGCCGTTTGTCGAAGGCCAGCCCCGCCAAGGCCTTTGCCACCCGCTCGCGAAACGCCCCGCGATTAAGAAGGCCAGTCAGTTGATCATGAGAGGCGAGGTACCGCAGCTTCTCCAGAAGCAGCGTTCGAGCCGCCATCACGCTGGCTACGGTGAGCGGCGCCAACGTAATCAGCACCACACCCAAGCGCGCAGAAAGCCCCGCCCGGCCGGCTTCATAGCTCAAGGCAACGCCGGTATCGATATAGCCGAGCGAAATCGCGATCATCGTCCAGACGCTGAACCCCAAGGTCAGCAGGCTGGTGGTGAAAAGCCCATAGCTGATGGCGCACCAGAGCAGCGCCGGCACCGGGATCGCCAAGGCCCCAGCCCCGCCAACAAGCGCACTCAAAAGGCACGAGGCCACCAGAGCAACCGCCGGCACAAGATCAAGAAGCCCGACTCGTGGCAGGAAACGGCGACGACGGTCCAGCAGAATTTCCAGCGGATTGGGCGCGGTCAGCACCACCGGCAGGATGACAAGATAATTCCCGATCTCCGCCAGTGCCCAGAAGATGCCACTGCTGATAATCGGGCTGCCAAACGCCAGTGGCGCGACCAGACCGCCACCAACTCCGGCGCCGAAGCTTCCCGCGATGGAGACCCCCAACACCCGCAGGACCGAGGAGGGTTGGGCCAGACAAAGCGATTCCGGATCGAAGCGCGACAGCAGCAGAAAACCGACCCCAGCCCCCATCAGATTGGCCGCCGCCAATAGGCTCGCGGTCTGAAGATGGCTACCGGTCAGGATATCGGCCAGCACATAACCGACGGCGGCCATGAGCCATCCCATGCCTGTCGACCAGCGCGGATTACGTGCCATCAGGCCGATCAGCAGGGCATTGGCAGGCCAGATGACCGCCAAGCTGGCCTCGAACCGGGTGAATATACCGAACAGCGACGCGCAAAAGATGATGAAGCCGATCATAAGAGGGCTATGGAAAAACCGGCTCATGCCATTATTGCTTCAAAGGGTTCTGCTGCTGTGGACGGTCGCACCTTAAGCGGAAGTGCTCAAAAAAACAGCTGGAGACGCTGACAGGAAAGGGCAGAGCACCATGCATGTGAAGCGGATCGTCGCCAATATCCCAACTCCCGACCCGGCCCTGGCTCAGCGCTTCTATGGCGAGGCCCTAGGGCTCGACTTACTGATGGACCACGGCTGGATCCGCACCTATGGGTCAAGCAAAGAAATGCTGCTGCAAGTCGGCTTTGCCAGTGAAGGCGGTTCAGGCACCCCGGTGCCGGACCTGTCGATCGAGGTCGATGATCTGGAGGAAGCCCTGATACGCCTGCTGCGGGTGGGCTACTCGCCCGAATACGGCCCGGCAACCGAGCCTTGGGGCGTTCGGCGCTTTTTCGTACGCGATCCCTTCGGCCGACTCGTCAATATCCTGCAGCACCTCTAGGGCTGCTGGTCGGTCCAGCGGAGTTCGGGGTTTTCCTTGCGGGCAAAGCGAGCGAGATGGTCGGAGAGCACATATTTGCTGCGCTCGAGGCCCGGAACATCTTCTGCATCCAGGCGGATATGCAGCGTGTCGCCTACCGCCTGCATCGTGCAGATACTGCCCCAGGGGAAAGACACCGTCGCATCTGTGTCGGTATAGGCAACCTCGACCTTATGGCGGAAATGTTTGCACAGTAGGACGAGATAGCGGCTGGCGAGCGGGGTTAGAACCGTGGCTTCCGTACGAACCATTCTGGACCTTGAGGTTTCTTATTTGAGAGGCCCCGCCCAATAGACCCCGTCGAGCGGCACCGGCTGAAATCGCCGGTAGGCGTCGGCCAGGGTTGCAGTGGGATCGAGGCCGGCAAAGAGTGCGGGATGGAACCATTTGGCCAACGCCTGCACTGCCGCGACATTGAAGGGCGAGTTATAGAAATGGTGCCAGACGCTGTAGCTACGCCCCTGCGCCACCGCCTGCAGATCGACCAGCACCGGCCGTTTGCCGTTGCGGGCAAGCGAAGTGAGCGCGACCGAGGGCGTCACCCCGGCACCGAGCGACAAGCGCTTGGAGTCCGGCCCCTCACCTGCAGAGCCGATAGCGGTGCCGACATAGAGGTCGGGCTGGGCCGTCAGTAGGAATTCGGGATTGATGGTGCCAGCCACACCGGGCAGCAGGCCATCGGCGATATTCTGGCCGCCGGCGGCGGCAACGAGATGCGCCAGCATGCCTTTCGACATGCTCTCGCAGCACTGATCCCCCAGGCCCACGCGGCTTTCCAAGAACACTTTGGGTTTGGGGGGATTTGCCGCCGCCAGCGGTTCGGTCACCCGTTTCAGGGCATCTTGATAGAAGGCGATGAAGTCGGCCGCCTCCTGCTCGCGCCCCAGGACCTCGCCCAGTAAGGCGATGGATTTCGGGGTATTCACCAGCGGATCCTGACGCAGATCGATGAAGATCACCGCCGCCCCGGCCGCTTCCAGCTGGGCAATGGTATCGAGGGATTTGGCAGTCGGCCCATGGCCACCGTCCGCGCCTAAGATTGCCAGCTGCGGCGAGAGCGAGATGGCCTTCTCGCTCGAAAAGCTCGCCTCGCTGGTCAGACCGAATCGCTGCACCTTGGCAAGGGCGGGGAACCTATCCGCATATTGTTTATAGCCGGCGGGATCGAGCCGTTCGTAATCCGCCATGATGCCGACCAGACGCTGGGTCGGGTCGCGATCGAGGATCGCCAGCGTCGGCAGGAACCGCCCTTCGCCCAGGATGATCCGCTCGATCTTCTCCGGCACCTCGACCGTGCGGCCGGCAAGATCGGTTACCTGACGCGCGTCAACAGCACCACCGAGAAGGACGGCGGCACAGGCGGCAAACAGAGCGCGGGGGATCGACATAGGTAAACTCCGAAGGCAAAGCGCCGACCCGCCCCTTATAGGCGGTTTCGTTTCGGCATGATTTTGGGGGATCGTCGAAATCCTTTGGGGGATGGTCACTTTATGCGTTGGGCCTACCGGGCTTCGCCCTACTTGAGGCCTTGTACGTTGGCCTACCGCCCTTCGGGCTGCTTGAGGCCGGTGGGCGCGGGGAGTACACGCCTCAAGTAGGGCGAAGCCCGGTAGGCGCCCGCAAACTACCGCACATCTTTAGGCGACACGCCGAACTGGCGTTTGAAGGCGGTCGCAAAATTGGCGGGGCTGTTATAGCCGGCGATGAAGGCCGCTTCGGTCACGCTGACCCGGTCCTGCACCAGGGCATCGCGCGCGCGCTCGATACTGCGGCGGCGGATATACTCGAAGACGCTGGTGCCATGGGCCGCGCGGAACAGGCGCTGCATCACGCTGATGCTCATGCCGGCGGCCTTGGCGATGTCTTCCAGCGTCAGCGGCTCGCCAATATGGGCCTCCAAATAATCGCGCACGCTGCGCACCCGGTCGCGATCGCGCGCAGACAGGCTCCCCTCCGGCATCACCGCGCCGCCCGCCATGGCAGAGAGGGTTTCAGCGATCAGCTCGACCGCCCGGCTTTCGAGATACAGCCGGGTCATGAAGGGCGCGCCTTCCGGCGGCGCCAATATTTGTTGCACAAGCGCAACGAGTCGTGGTGTCGGCTTCCAGAAGGCCGAGGCCAGGTGTGTTCCGGCAAAGTTAAGAATGCCGCCGAAGTCCCGCACCGCATTGATACCACCGCTTTCCAGCCACTCCTGGCTAACGGTGACATTCACCTTGCGCACGTAATTGCCGCGCTTGGCATGCCGCACAAATTTGTCGGGCTCGGTCGTCGAAAGGATAAAGCCTTGCAGCTCACTGCCCGGGTCCGTCCCCGGCCCCAGATGAAATCCCTGATCGCCCAGCGACATATCGACCGCGCCGCGCAGAAAGAGGCTGGTCATCAGGCCCGGTTCGCACATCGATTGGGTCGTCAGATCATGCAGATCCTCGGCATCGGTCGAATGCAGGGTCAGCCCGTCCCGCAGAGTGATCATGCGATAATCGCCTTTGAGAACAGCCTCGCGGGGCGAGAGGACCGTCGGCTCCAGCACCTTGAAGTCAGCCCCCTTCTGCCCGGCGAGGGAGGCGATATCCTCACGGTAGATAGCCTTCTGCGGGAGGGGGTGGGAGACTGACATCAGACCTAAAACCGCTCCTGAACGATCCTTTGACCGGACCGCAAATAAACTCGACTGCCGCGCAAAGGCAAGGTTTCGATCGCTGCGGTTACAGTCCTTCCCGAAAAGACGCGGCGCCGCGACCTGGGTTCCAGATGCAAATGCCTATCATTAGCTTTAGCATGAATGGCTTGATTGGTCGAGAGGCGGCGGCGGCGATCTCTTGATTTGGGTGCGGTCTCCGCCGCCCTGCGAACTACTATTGGGGTTGCATGATGAGGAAGTTAAAGAGGCAGATCACCCGGCGGTCCGCCACATTGATCACGGTCCCGGCCTTGGCCACGATTGGGCTGATCGGTCTGACGGCCGGCGCGAAGGCGCAGCAAGCCACGCCGGCTAATCCGACCACCCTAAAACCGCTGGTGATCGAGGGCCAAGCCAAGACGCTGGAAACCAACATTGACCTCTCGCAGCCCGACCTCGATCTGCGGCAACCCACGACCCTGCGCGAGCTGTTCGAAAGCGAAAGTTCGGTCGCGGTCGCCGGTGGCAGCACCGCCTCACAGAAGTTCTATGTGCATGGCCTCGACCAGAGCAAACTGAACGTCAGCATCGATGGCACGCCCCAGCGCAACAACATGTGGCACCACGGCGGCAACATGTTCCTAGATCCCGCCTTCCTGAAAAGCGTCGAGATCGATCCGGGCATCTCCCCCGCCGATGCCGGCCCCGGCGCGCTGGGTGGTGCCGCCCGCTTCGAGACCAAGAATGCAAGAGAGATGCTGGAGCCCGGCCGCAGTGTCGGCGGTCTCGCCTCGCTCGGCTATGACACCAATTCGCAAGCAATCCGCACCAGCGGTGCTGGCTATGCCGCGGCCGGCGGTTTCGATTTCCTGGGCATGGCTAGCCGCGTCAAGGGCGACGATTACACCAACGGCAAGGGCGAAGGCGAACGCGGCACCGCCGATAATCTCGTCGATGTGTTGGCCAAGCTTGGCTATCAGACAGACGGCGGCGACCGCTTCCAGATTTCAGGCGAACGCGTGCGCGACAATGGCTACCGCCGTTTCCGCGCCAACCTCGGCAATTTCGGCGGGCCGGGCGCGGTCATGTCGGACAATAAGGCGGTGCGGGACAATTTCACCTTTTCCTACAAGAAGCTGCAGCCGACCGATTGGTTCGATCCGGAGGTCGAGCTCTATTACGCCAGCGCGGACCTTAAGCGCCCGCGCGACGAGCCCCTGCTGCCCCCGCCCTTCTGGCGCGGCAATTTCAATTCGAACATGACCACGGTGGGCGGCAAGCTTCAGAACAGCTTTGCGATCCCAACCGGCAAGCTGACCGTCGGCACCGACTATTATCACACCACCTCGGAAGTGAACGGCTTCCTGCCGGGCCTGACCGCTGGTCTCAACGAGAAGATCACCAACCTCGGCGGTTATGTGCAGGCGCGGGTCGAGCCGATCGAGAACCTGAAAATCTCGACGGGTCTGCGCCTCGACCATCAGACCTATAGTGCGGTTGACGACAAGACATTCGAGAACACGGGCTTCAGCCCTAATATCTCGGCCGAATACACCATCGCCAATCTGATTACCCCGTTTGCCGGCTATAGCTATAATTGGGGCGGGATCGAGCAAGCCGAAATCGCCCTCTTCCATGCCGCGCCCTATAGTTATTCCGACGACCTCGACCCGGCGTCATCCCATAATTTCCGCGCCGGTTTGAAGGTCGCCCATGAAGGCTTCAAGGCCCAGGCGTCTTACTTCTATACGATCGTCTATAACCCGACCGACTATGTCTATCCGCCGCCGACCGGCACCCGCATCAACGGCCAGGACCTCAAGACGCACGGTATCGATCTGGCCCTCGGCTATAATTGGGAGAATGCGGGGGTGAATGCCAAATTCACCCATACCTCGACCCGCTACGGCAACCGCATGGCCCTACCCGAGGATTACAGCAACGGCGTTCCGGTCGGGAATATCCTGGCGCTCGGCGGCTGGTATCGCTTCGACAGCGTCGGGGTGACCCTGGGCGGTTCGGCGGAAGTGGCCGGCAAGATCGAAAACTCGGCCCTGACCAACGCCGGGTACGAGAAGATCGACGGCTATGCCACCGCCAATCTCTTTGTCGCCTGGCAGCCGATGTTCGCCGACTTCCTGACCCTGCGCGCCGAAGCCAACAATATCTTCGACGAACAGTACGTCAGCCGCGGCAGCTATACCGAAACCGCGACCGTCACCCCGGTCTATTCCCCCGGCCGCTCGTTCCTGCTGTCGGCAACCGCGAAGTTCTAGCGGCCCCGCCGCGGGGCTTGCTACCAAAGATCCCATGGCGGTGTCGGTCGCCTGGGTAAAGACGACGGCAGGGGTCACTCTTCTCCCCCTGCCGTCGTTTTTTTTGGAGACCTAGCTAAAAAAGCTCGTCATCCCGTGGCTCGACCACGGGATCTCCTCCGGGAGCTTGTCCAATCCTGACCGCGCCAGCGTGGAACCGCTCCCGGAGGAGACCCCGGGATCAAGTCCCGGGGTGACGACAGAGGAAAGCGACTTAAGCCGGATAGCCGGTCAGTTCCGTCAGCTTCACGGCCTTGCCGGTGAGCGAGCTTTCCATCGCAGCCACCCCGCAGAGGACCGACATGGCGCCCGAGCGGGCATCGGCGCGCTGGTGCAGCGGATCTTCCGAATCCGGGGTCACCAGCATGCCTTGCAGCTTCACGTCGCCACCAAAATGCCCGGCCTTGACGTAGGGCACCTCGATGCGGTCGACGGAACCGTCGTTCAGCACCTTCAGGATCACATCGACCGGCGGTTCGGGCCAAGGCTGGCGTTCGTACTGGCGCACCTCGATGCGGCCCTTGGTGCCGTTGAAGGCCAGGTGATAGCCCTCGATCGGCATGAAGGTATTCAGCGAATAGGACACCTGGACGCCGTTCTCATAGAGGATCGCCGCCGACATCACGTCCGGAATATCGATTTCCGGGCGGAAGACGCATTGATCGCGATGATAGCCGTCTTCCTGCCAGGCGTCGCCATAGAGCCCGTTCAGCCATTCGTCGCCCTTGAGGTTGAAATAGAAGCTGCATTGATCGGCACCGGCGCAGGTGCTGCAGCGTTCGCCGAGTTGAATCCCGGCCTTGCCATAATGGCGCTGCTCGCCACGCGCAAAGACCTCTTTGGGGGTCGAGGCCAGGAACCAGTTCAGCAGATCGAAGTGATGGGTCGCCTTATGCACAAACAGGCTGCCTGAATTTGCGCGCTGGGCATGCCAGCGGCGGAAATAATCAGCGCCATGGATGGTGTCGAGATACCAGTGGAAATCCACCGACACCACCTCGCCGATATCGCCCGCCAGCAGTTCTTTTTTGATGCGGGTCGCGGTCGGGGCGTGGCGGTAATTGAAGGCCACATCAACCCGCCGGCCGGTGCGCTTCTGCGCATCGAGGATGCGGGCGCATTTCTCGGCCGTGGTCGCCATCGGCTTTTCGACGATGATGTCGCAGCCCGCCTCCATCCCCATGATCGCGTGGATGTCGTGGTCCTTGTCGCGAGTGCAGACGATCAGCGTATCCGGCTTCACAGTCGCCAGCATTTCAGCCAGATCGGTGAAGGTCCGCGCCTGCCGACCGATCACCTCGGCCGCACGGGCCAAACGCATCGGATTGATATCGCAAAGACCGACCAGCTCCAGCCGGTCGTCGAATGAATTCATGAGCTCGACGCCCCAAGTCCCCGTTCCGCGATGGCCGGTACCGACCAGAGCGACGCGACGACGTTCCCTTCCGATAGTCATTTTTTATGTCCTTTAGCAAACGGTGCGAAACCGCTCGATGCAGGTTGCCAGAACTTCATTGCCGTCCTTCTTCCACCAGTTTTCGGCGGAGAAGATCTCGACCTCTTGCGGGCCGTTGAAACCGGCGGCCTCGACGGCCTTGCGGATAGATTTCAGGTCGATGACGCCGTCGCCCATCATGCCGCGATCGAGCAGCAGATCCTTGGTCGGCACCAGCCAATCGCAGATGTGATGGGCCAAGATGCGTCCCATCTTGCCGGCACGGGCGATCTGGGCGGCCAGATCCGGGTCCCACCAGACATGATAGACGTCGATGGCGACACCGACGCCCTCGCCCAATTGCTCGCAGAGATCGAGCGCCTGGCCGAGGGTATTTACGCACGCCCGGTCGGCCGCATACATCGGGTGCAAAGGTTCGATCGCTAGCGGCATTTTGTTGGCGCGGGCATGGGGCAGGATCGCGGCAATGCCATCGGCGACCATCTTGCGTGCCTCGCCGATATCCTTGGAGGCACCGGGCAAGCCGCCAACCACCAGCACGAGGCAATCGGCACCCAGCGTCACGGCTTCATCGATCGCGCGTTTATTGTCGTCGATGGCGGCCTGCAACCCATCCTTGCTTGCCGCCGGGAACATACCGCCCCGGCAGAGGCCCGTGACCTGCACGCCGTTGCCCTTGATGATCTTGGCGCTTTCGGTGAGCCCCTGCTTTTCCACCTGATCGCGCCAGGGGGCGACGGCGGTAATGCCGTGTTTGAGGCAGGCTTCGACCGCGTCTTTCAGGCCCCATTGCTGGCGGACGGTCGCGAGATTGATCGAAAGTCCATTCATCGCGGACCTCCTTCTTAAGCAAGTGGGGCGAGCGACGCCCAATTGGGACCGACGGCAGACCCGAGGCCCGGCGCGGCCAGTACAGACTTCAGACTGACCGACCCGTCGCGGATCGCAAGGCGGGTGCGGCCGCTTTGCAGGACATAGAGGTCGGAATGGGCATTGAGGAAATCCGCCTGCTCGGCCTGATCGGCCCCGGCCATGCCATCGACATAGTGATGGCCGTTGCGCTCCACATGGGCCGCGCCGATGAAGCTGGCCAGCAGCAGATCCTGCTGAACCGCGACGCCGCCCTGGGTGGTCAGATCTTCGGCCGACATGAAGAAGCCCTCGCCCCAACTGGCAACGCGCGCCCGGTTCAGGATAGCGCGATAAAGCCCCTTGCAGGATTTCGAGGAAATGCCGCGATAGCCGAGCGCCTTGGCGGTGACGAAACTATCGATATCGGCGTCCGATTCATCGATCTCCACCGCCACCGGCAGATCATGGATCGGCTCGGACAGCGCCTTGGCGCGGGCAATCGGCTGTTCGACAAACAGGGTCGCGGCCTTAAATTTAGCGAGCTGCAGTGTCTCGCCGATCTTGCGCCACAGCTCGATTACCGGCTGCTGATCGGGATATTGCTCGTTGCCATCGAGCGTCAGGCGATATCCGGGGACTGATCTATCTAATAGATCGGCAATTCGGGTCAGCCGATCGATATCGGCATCGATCTGCCCGCCCAGCTTCACCTTGAAAAACCGGTGTTTATAGGCGGCGATCGCCCCTTCGACACTGTCCGGTAGGCCATCATTCAGCAGCTCTTTGCGATCTATCTCATAGATCGCATCCAGCATGCCGATGGTATGGCGGACACCGATATGATCGGCCGGGACACAGCCAGTCAGGAAATCATCGAGATCGAAGCCCTTCAGATCCGGGGCCGTGCTGGCATCGATCCCGGCGAGATTGGCGCGCAGCAGCTTTTCGGCCGGCAGATCGAGGAGCTTCGCCAGCGCATCGAGGATCGCCCGGTCCAGCAGCGCCAACCCGAAGGAAGCGATCAAGCCGCCGAGTCCCTGGGTGGCGCAGGCGGCGTGATGGGCTTTTTCGACCGACGCACTGAGGCCGAAAGCGGTGTTTTCGCCCGCACCGAGCAGATGAATACGGGCCTCACGCAAGGAGGCCCGGAGCTGGGAGAAGTTTTCATCGTTGGAAAGCGCCGGGTTCTTATCGAACCATTTCGGCACCATCAGTTCGGCCGCCTGCCCCAAGCCTTCCCGGCCATCGGCAAGGCGGATCCGGACACGGACGAAGGCTTGCGGGGCAGCGGTCAGGGTAACCGCGCCGAACTTGAAGGGCAGCCGGAAAGCAACCGGCCGCTCGTAGAGTTCCGCCTCGATCAACCGTAGGCGGGGGGCATCCTGTTTGGTCATCCGATGCCACCGACGGCCAGCAGCTTCTTCATCCGGTCGGTCGCAAGATCCGGATCCCGCAGCACCCGAGCGCTATCGGCCAGACGGAAGAGTTCGGCGAAATGTTGCAGAGAGCGTGCGCTCTGCTGCCCGCCCAGCATCAGGAAATGATCCTGCAAGCCGTTGAGATAGGCGAGGAACACCACGCCGGTCTTATAGAAGCGGGTCGGTGCCTGGAAGATATGGCGGCTAAGCGGCACCGTCGGCTCCAGGATCGCATTGAAACCCGCAACATCGCCGGCTGCCAGCTTCGAGAGACCGGCCGAGGCAGCGGGCGCGATGGCATCGAAGATGCCGAGCAGTGCATCGGAATAGCCCTGGGTGTCGCCCTGGATCAGTTCGGCATAATTAAAATCATCGCCGGTATACATCCGCACGCCTTTGGGCAGGCGGCGGCGCATGTCGATTTCCTTTTCCTTCGACAGCAACGAGATCTTGATGCCGTCGATCTTGGTGGCATTGGTTTCAAGGACACCCAGGCAGGTATCCATCGCTGCGTAATCGTCTTTCGAACCCCAATAGCCCGAGAGCGCGGGGTCGAACATATCGCCCAGCCAATGGATCACCACCGGCTCTTTCACTTGGCTGAGCAGGCGGTCGTAGACCTTGGCGTAATCGTCCGGCCCCTTGGCGATGCGAGCGAGTGCCCGCGATGCCATCAGGATGATCCGGCCACCAAGCCCTTCGATGAAGGCGAACTGCTCCTCATAGGCCTTGATGACATCATCGAGGGTCAGGCTATCGCTGACCGTCAGATGATCGGTCCCGGCCCCGCAAGCCACCAGGGCGCCCCGTGCCTGGGCGGCTTTGAGTGAGCGGCGAATCAGTTCCTGCGCGCCCGGCCAATCGAGCCCCATGCCGCGCTGGGCGGTATCCATCGCTTCCGCGACTCCGAAGCCGAGGTCCCAGAGGTATTCGCGGAAAGCGATGGTCTTGTCCCAATCGACCGCCTGATCCAGCCAGGGCGAATTATCGGCCAGCGGATCGACCACCACGTGGGCGGCGGCATAGGCGATACGGTTGAATTTCGGCACGCCCTTGGTGACGGGCAGCGGCGCATTCTTGACGGTGTAGGGGGCAACTGCGCCCCCGTTTCCCGGCAGCAGCAGGTTTGCCATGGCCCTAGACCTTCAGGGCCGGAACGTCGAGCCAGCGGCGCTCCTTCCAGCTCTTGAGCCCCAGTTCGGCCAGCTGCACACCCTTGACGCCCTGCATCAGGTCGAACACCCAGGGGGTATCGGCGATGACATGGCGCAAGAAGTCTTCCCACTGCGCCTTGAAGCCATTGTCATAGACCTGATTGTCGGGAACCTCTTCCCACTGGTCCTGGAACTTCATGGTCTGAGGCTGGTCAGGGTTCCAGACCGGACGCGGGGTATTTACCCGGTGCTGGGTCCAGCATTTGGTGAGGCCCGCAACCGCCGAGCCATGGGTCCCGTCGACCTGGAAGGTCACGAGGTCGTCGCGCCGCACACGCACCGCCCAAGAGGAATTGATCTGGGCGATCACGCCGCCTTCCAACTCGAAAGTGGCATAGGCCGCATCATCGGCATCGGCCTTGTATTTCTTGCCGTTTTCGTCAAAGCGGGTCGGGATGTGGGTCGCGCCGAGGCACGACACCGACTTCACCTCGCCAAAGAGGTTATCCAGCACATAGCGCCAATGGCAGAGCATATCGAGGATGATGCCGCCGCCGTCCTTGCTGCGGTAATTCCAGGAAGGGCGCTGGGCAGGCTGCCAATCGCCTTCGAAAACCCAATAGCCGAATTCGCCGCGCACCGACAGGATCTGGCCGAAGAAACCGCTGTCTTTCAGCATCTTGATCTTGCGCAGGCCGGGCAGGAACAGCTTGTCCTGCACCACGCCGTTCTTGATGCCCTTCTTCTTGGCGAGCTGCGCGACCTTCAGGGCCGTGTCGATGTCTTCGGCGATCGGCTTTTCGCAATAGATATGTTTGCCGGCCTTGATCGCCTGGGTCAGCAGCCCGGCGCGCATCTGGGTCGATCCGGCATCAAAGAAAATCGTGTCGTCTTTGTTCGCCAGCGCGGCGTCCATATCGGTCGTGAAGCGCTCGATGCCATGCTTTTTGGCGATTTCGGCGATCTTGTCCTTGTTGCGCCCGACCAGAATCAGGTCCGGTACGGCCTTGTCGCCATTGGGCAGGACAACGCCGCCCTGGTCGCGGATTGCAAGAAGCGATCGTACGAGATGCTGGTTGTAGCCCATCCGCCCGGTGATGCCGTGCAGGATGATGCCGATGCGAGTGGTCGCCATGGCTGTTCCATCCCCTGAAGTGGCGTGCCGTTTAGCCGGCCGCCGTTATAACCGTATGGTTACTAAACAGACACGACTTCTCGCCCTCGTCAAGAGGGGGCCGATGTGGAAAATCAGGGACGCAAGTAAGAGAGGACAGTATTGACGATATGGTCACCCCAATCGTCGAGGGCCTTTTCCTCGGTCAGGTCGCGGCGAAAAATCGTCGACAGCGTATAACGATTCGACAGGTAGAAGAAGCCGAGCGCCGCGATCGAGATATAGACCTGGACGGGGTCGGCATCCGGGCGAAACTGGCCGGCATCGGCGCCGCGCTTCAAAAGATCCGAGATGATCGAGACCAAGGGCGAATGCAGATCGAAAATCCGCGCCGAGCGTTTGAGATGCTTGGCTTTCAGGAGATTCTCGGTATTGAGCAAGCTCAGGAATTCCGGGTGCTCGATGAAATAATGCCAGGTGAAAAGCGCGAGCTCCCGCATACCGTCGACCGGATCGCGGTCCGCCAGATGCAGACGAGTTTCGGCCGAGCGGATCGCGACATAGGCGCCTTCCAGCACCGCAAGGTACAGGGCCTCCTTGCCGCCATAATAATGGTAGAGCATCCGCTTGTTCACGTCGGCCCGGGCGGCGATCTCGTTGATGCGCGCACCGCCATAGCCGTGTTCGGTGAACTCCTGAACCGCAGCGGCAAGGATCGCCGCCGAGGTGCGTTCGGGATCGCGAACGGCCTTGTCGCGGATCGGCACCACCTTGGCGCTGCGCCGGGCGGTAGCGGCCGACGCGCTGGCTTTGGGTTTGGTCGCAAGCGGCTTTGTCATTGATTCGTTCCACGGTCCTGACGCGTCGAAGGCCTTAGGTCACCTGCCTTCTTGACAGCCATCCTAAACCCGATCTAGCGTGTAACCAACTGGTTATAAGTGGCCTAAGCCACAATCAGCCCGGCAGCGAACAAACGCTTCGTCGGGACCACGCCTAGGGAGGATGTGGATGGACGCCCGGATTTTGACGACGCATGAGGCACAGATTTAAGTCGGCGCATTCCGCCGGCTGTTTTGACTTGCCCCATTGTCGCCCACCCGGTTCGCCCGTCGACGCCTTCCGACCCACCATAGGGAACGGAGGAACGTCATGACGAAGCCTGGTATGAACCGCAGAACGTTGCTGAAAGCCGGCGCGGGTGCCGCTGGCCTTGCGATGCTGGGAGCCGCCGGCCCCGCGCTCGCCGCTGACAAGCGCATTCGCATGTATTGGTGGGGCGGCAAGGAACGCGCCGACCGCACGATCGCGACCAACAAGCTTTATATGCAGGCCAATGCCGGCACGAATATCGACGGCGAAACCCTGGCCTGGGGCGATTACTGGCCGCGTCTGGCAACCCAGACCGCAGGCCGCAACGCCCCCGACGTGATCCAGATGGATTACCGCTATATCTTCGAATATGCCCGCCGCGAAGCGCTGCTGCCGCTCGACCAGTTCGTCGGCAAGTCGCTGAATCTGGGCGATTTTAGCCAAGCCGCCATCGATAGCGGCAAGGTCGATGGCAAGATCTACGGCATCAGCCTGGGCGGCAATACCGCCGCCACGCTTTATGACCGGGTCGCGTTCGAGACTGCTGGCGTGAAGGCCCCTGATTTCGACACCTCCTGGGCTGACCTCGCCAAACTGTCGGTTGAACTGGCCAAAGCGTCCAAGAAGCCCGGCTATTACGGCGTGATGGATGCCGGCGGGTTGGAGTCGGTGTTGGAATGCTGGCTGCGCACCCGCGGCCAGGAACTCTACACCCCCGACGGCAAGCTGGGTTTTGGCGAAAAAGACATCACCGAATGGTTCGCCTATTGGGCCGACCTGCGCAAGGCCGGCGGCTGCGTAACCCCGGATCTACAGGCGCTCGACAAGCAGGCCCCGGAAAACAACATGCTGACGCTTGGCAAGGCTGCCATCGGCTTTGCCCATTCCAATCAGCTCGTCGCCTATCAGGCCCTCAATAAGAGCAAGCTGAACCTGACCTCCTATCCGACCGGCGGTGCCGGCGGCAAGCCGGGCCAGTATCTCAAGCCCTCCATGCTGTTCAGCATTTCGGCCCGCACCAAGGAACCCGAAGAAGCGGCGAAGATCCTCAGCTACTACGTCAACGACATTGATGCCGGTAAAGCGCTGGGTGTCGAACGTGGCGTGCCGGCCTCCTCGACCGTGCTGAAGGCGGTGATGCCAGACCTCGACGAGCTGGGCAAGGCAGCCGCGGAATATGTCGGCGCCATGAGCAGCCGTGTCGGTGCCCTGCCGCCGCCGCCGCCGCCGGGCGCTGGTGAAATCCAGGTTCTGATCCGCCGCATCAACGAACAGGTCGGTTTCGGCCGCGCCTCGGTTGCCGATGGCGCCAAGCAGTTCGTGACCGAAGCTACCACCATCCTGGGTCGAGGCTAGTTAGCGCATGACGATCGCCGCCACCACGGCAGAGGTAAAGGGGACCGCCTGGATGCGGGGTTTCCGCCGCAATCTCGCCGGTTATCTGTTCCTCCTGCCGTGGCTGGTTGGCTTTCTCGGGCTAACACTGGGTCCCGCGCTGGGGTCGCTTTACCTGTCCTTCACGGACTTCGACCTCTTGCGGGACCCGCGTTGGGCCGGCGCTGCCAATTACGTCCGCATCTTCACGGCCGACCCCAAGTTCGCCGAATCGATGCATGTGACCTTCGTCTATGTCGTGCTGTCGGTGCCGCTGAAGCTCACCTTCGCGCTGATGGTGGCCCTGCTGCTCAATCGCGGGATGGCGGGCCTGTCCCTCTATCGCGCGATGTTCTATCTGCCCTCGCTGTTGGGGGCGAGCGTCGCCATCGCCGTGCTGTGGCGCCAGCTGTTTGCCGGCAATGGCCTCGTCAATCAGGTGATCCTGATGGTCTTCGGGATCCAGGGGCCCAGCTGGATCTCCAATCCCGATTATGCCCTCTATACCCTGGTGATCCTCAGCATCTGGCAATTCGGATCGCCGATGATCATCTTCCTCGCCGGGCTGCGCCAGATCCCACAGGACATGTATGAGGCCGCCAGCATCGACGGCGCTTCCAAATGGCGGAAGTTCTACAAAATCACCCTGCCGATGCTGACCCCGGTGATTTTTTTCAATGCGGTGGTGCAGACGATCGAGGCCTTCAAGGCCTTCACCCCCGCCTTCATCATTTCCGAAGGCACCGGCGGGCCGATCGATTCGACGCTCTTCTACACGCTCTACCTCTATCAGGAAGCCTTCGGCTATTTCCGCATGGGCTATGCCGCCGCCTTGGCCTGGGTGCTGGTCGCGATCGTCGCGCTCTTCACCGCCTTCTCGTTCCTGACCTCGCGTTATTGGGTGCATTATGACGAGTAATCGGCCGTCGGTCGCCAAGCCGCTCGCAGCCCACATCGCCCTCATGCTGGCCTCTCTGGTCATGCTCTATCCACTGCTCTGGATGCTGGCGAGTTCCTTCAAGCCGGAAGACGAGATCTTCTCCTCCGCCTCGCTATGGCCTTCGCATTTCAATCTCGACAGCTATATTCGCGGCTGGAAGGGGCTGGAGGTCAGTTTTGGGCGGTTCTTCTGGAACTCGCTCGTCATTTCCGTGCTCTCGGTGATCGGCAATGTCTTCGCCTGTTCACTGGCGGCCTTCGCCTTTGCACGCCTCAAGTTCCGGGGCCAGAAGTTCTGGTTCGCCCTGATGCTGGGCACCTTGATGTTGCCCCATCACGTGACCCTGATCCCGCAATATATCCTGTTCCTCAATCTCGATTGGGTGGACACCTTCCTGCCGCTGGTGGTGCCGAAGTTCCTGGCGTCTGATGCCTTCTTCATCTTCCTGCTGGTGCAGTTCTTCCGCGGCCTGCCGCGCGAGCTCGATGAAGCCGCGATGATGGATGGCTGCAGCCCTTGGCGGATCTATTGGAAGGTCATCCTGCCGCTGGCGATGCCGGCGCTCGCCACCGCCGCGATCTTCACCTTCATCTGGACCTGGGACGATTTCTTTGCGCCCCTCGTCTATCTCAACGACATGGGCTCCTACACGGTGCAGCTGGGCCTGCGTTCCTTTGTCGATAGCACCGGCAAATCCGACTGGGGCGGGCTGTTCGCCATGTCGACCGTCGCCCTCATCCCGATCCTGATCTTCTTCCTGCTGTTCCAGCGTCTCCTGATCGAAGGCGTCGCAACCACCGGCATGAAGCGTTAGCGAGTAGAAAATGGCTTCCCCGATCCGTTTTGCCGCCATCGGTCTCAATCACAATCACATCTATGGCCAGACCCGCCTGCTGATCGCGGCGGGAGCCGAGTTGGTCGCCTTCTATGCGCCCGAGGATGACCTCGCGGCCACATATTCGAAGACTTTCCCCCAGGCCAAACGCGTGACGGATGTCGCGACGATCCTGGAAGACAAGAGCATTCAGCTGATCACCGGCGCCGGCATTCCGGATACTCGGGCCGCCACCGCCATCGCCGCGATGCGCCACGGCAAGGATGTCCTGATGGACAAGCCCGGCATGGTGACGTTCGAGCAATTGGCCGAGGTCAAAAAGGTCCAGGCGGAAACCAAGCGGATCTATGCGATCTGCTATTCCGAACATGTCGAGGTGCGCAGCACCGTCAAAGCCGGCGAGTTGGTCGCGGCGGGTGCCATCGGCCGGGTGATCCATACGGCGGGCCTCGGTCCCCATAAGCTCAACCGCCCGATCCGCCCGGACTGGTTTTTCCAGCGCCCGCGTTATGGCGGCATCATCACCGACATCGCCTCGCATCAGGTCGAACAATTCCTATTCTTCACCGGCGCGGAGGATGCCGAGGTGGTCGGCGCAATCGTCGCCAACCGCAATCATCCCGATGCGCCGGGCCTGCAGGATTTTGGCGAGTTCATGCTGCGCACGCCCGAGGCGTCCGGCCATGTGCGCGTCGATTGGTTCACCCCCGACGGGCTCGGCACCTGGGGTGACGGTCGCCTGACGATCCTCGGCACCGAAGGTTATATCGAGCTTCGGAAATACATCGATATCGGCGGCGTGCCCGACGGCAACCATCTGTTCCTGGTCGATAAGAAGGGCATCCAGCGCATCGATTGCGCCCATGTGCCCCTGCCCTTCGGCCCGCAGCTGTTGGCCGATGTCCGCGACCGCACCGAAACCCATATGCCGCAGGCCCGCACCTTCAAGGCGATGGAAATCGCCCTCAAGGCACAACAACTGGCCGAGAGGGCCGCGTAATCATGAGCAAGATCTGGAACGTCGCCGTCGTCGGCTGCGGCATCGGCCGCACCCATATCGAAGAGGGTTATTCCCGCCATCCCGACAAGTTCAAGGTCCAGGTGCTCTGCGACCTCAACCCGGACCGCATGGCCGAGGTTGCGGCTGAGTTTAATGTGCCGCGCCAGACCACCAGCTTTGCCGAAGTGCTGGAGATGGCGGATATCGACATCATCGATATCTGCACCCCGCCCGGCCTGCATTTCGAACAGACCATCGCGACCTTGAAGGCCGGCAAACATGCGGTGTGCGAAAAGCCGCTGGTCGGCTCGCTCGCCGATGTCGACAAGCTGGAAGCCGCTCAGAAAACCTATGGCAAGACCATCCTGCCGATCTTCCAGTACCGCTATGGCAATGGCGTGCAGAAGGCCAAACGCATCATCGATGCCGGGATCGCCGGCAAGGCCTATCTCGGCACCGTCGAAACCTCCTGGCTGCGCACCCAGGCCTATTACGATGTGCCCTGGCGCGGCAAATGGGCGACAGAACTGGGCGGTGTGCTCGTCACCCATTCGATCCATAACCACGACATGCTGATGTATCTGATGGGCGACGTGGATCAGATCTACGCCCGCACCGCCACCATAGTAAACAAGATCGAGGTCGAAGACTGCGTTTCGGCCAGCCTGCGCATGAAAAATGGCGCCCTGGTCTCGCTCTCCGCCACCTTGGGCTCCGTCCGACAGATCTCCCGTCTGCGGCTTTGTTTCGAGAACGTAACATTTGAGAGCGGGCTGGAGCCCTATCGCCCCGGTGACGATCCCTGGATGATCCAGCCGGCCAACGCGCAAGTGCAGGAGCGCATCGACGATGTGCTGAAGGGCTGGAAACACGTCCCGACCCGTTTTGAAGGGTTGATGGCGGAATATGCCCCCGGCCTTGAGACCGGCAAGCTGCCGGTCACGGTGGCGGATGCCCGCCGGTCGCTCGAACTGGTGACCGCGATCTATACCTCCTCGGCCGAAGGCCGGGCGGTCGATCTGCCGCTGCCGCCCGATGCCTCGCGCTATAATTCCTGGCGTCCTGCCGCCCCCACCACCCAGCTTGCCGGATAGGTTCCCATGACCGCCCTTCGCCTCAAGAACCTCGTCAAGCGCTACAGCGACCTGCAGATCATCCACGGCATCGATCTCGTCATCCAGCCGCGCGAGTTCACCGTGTTTGTCGGCCCGTCCGGTTGCGGGAAATCGACCCTTCTGCGGATGATCGCGGGCCTGGAAGACATCTCCGGTGGCGATCTCTTCATCGGCGAGGAGCGGATGAACGATGTGCCGCCCGCCAAGCGCGGCATCGCCATGGTCTTCCAGTCCTATGCGCTCTATCCACATATGAGCGTCTATAAGAATCTGGCCTTCGGCCTCGAGACGGCCGGCATGCCCAAAGACGAGATCAAGGCGCGGGTGCAGAAGGCGGCAGAAATCCTGCAAATCGTCCCGTTGCTGGAGCGCAAGCCCAAAGCATTGTCGGGCGGTCAGCGTCAGCGTGTCGCCATCGGCCGAGCCATCGTGCGCGAACCGCAGGTCTTCCTGTTCGACGAACCCTTGTCGAACCTGGATGCCGAACTGCGTGTGCAGATGCGGGTCGAGATCGCCAAGCTGCACCGCGAACTCGGCGTCACCTCGATCTATGTCACCCATGATCAGGTCGAAGCCATGACCATGGCCGATAAGATCGTCGTGCTGCGCACCGGCAAGATTGAACAGGTTGGCTCGCCGCTCGAGCTCTATAACCGCCCGGCCAATAAGTTCGTCGCGGGCTTCATCGGCTCGCCGAAGATGAATTTCTTCAGCCTCACTGGCATTCGCGAGGGCGCCGTCTCGGTGGCTGGGGCCGAGATTGCCCTGCCCGGTCGCCTCGGTACCCCCGATACCCTCGGCGTGCGCCCGGAACATCTGTCGCTGACCGACGGGATCACCCTTGGCGAGGCCAAGATCGCGCTGGTCGAACATCTCGGCGGCTCGACCCTGCTTTATGCCAATCTCAAGGACGGGCAGGCGGTGACCATCCAGCTCGACGGTCAGCAGTCGCCCGCCATCGGCTCCAGTGTCACCCTCCATGCCGACCCGGAGCTCTGCCATCTGTTCGACAAGGATGGCCTCGCCTTGAAACGCTTCGGGGGCTAGGAGCAGACAGCGCGGGCAGCTAGACTTCCCCGATGGAAGATCTGCTGGTCCCTGCGCTCGTCATTGCCGGTATGGGTGCCCTACTGCTGGTCTGGCGCAAACGCCGCCGGAAACGGCGGACCTATACCTATGTTGATAGCGGCAGCGACCTATCCTATGTCGGCGCCTTTAGCAGTGACAGCCGATCGTCCGACACCTCCGCGGATTGCGCGCAGGACCAGGACGATAGCAATACCTGCGACAGCGGTAGTGGGGATAGCAGCGACAGCGGCGGGGGCAGCAGCGACGATTAAGCCGCAGCCCCGCGCGCATGCCGCCGAATAACCTGGGGCGGCTGGCCGAAGGCGCGCAGGAAGGCGCGCCGCATGCGTTCGCGGTCGGCAAAGCCGCTTTCGCGGGCCACTTCATCAATCGAATGGCGGCCCTGTTCGATCATCAGGCGCGCGGCTTCGACCCGCAGATTTTCCACCGCCTTGGCTGGCGACTGGCCGGTTTCGGCATGGAAGGCGCGGGAGAATTGCCGGGGGCTGAGGTGCGCGGCCTCTGCCAGCTCTTCGACCGACAGGCCCTTTTGGAGGTTCTGTTTGGCATAGGCCAACGCCTTCTGGATACGGTCCGACTTAGGCTCCAGCTCCAGCAGCGCCGAGAATTGCGACTGGCCGCCGGCGCGCCGGTGATAAAGCACCAGTTTCTTGGCGATCGAGCGCGCGATCTCGATCCCCAGGTCCTTTTCAACCAGATCCAGCGCCAGATCGACCCCCGCCGACATGCCAGCCGAAGTCCAGATGGCACCGTCGGTGATGAAGATCCGGTCTTCTTCCACCGTCACCTTGGGGAAGCGCGCGGCAAGATCGCGGGCATAAAGCCAATGGGTGGTCGCCCGTTTGCCGTCCAGCAACCCCGCCTGCGCCAAAAAGAAAGCGCCGGTACAGATCGACGCGACCCTGCGCGACGAGACGGAGGCTTGGCGCAGAAATTCCTGCAAACCCGGCATTTCGCCCGGGATCGAGACGGGTCCGCCGACCATCACCGTGTCGAAATCAGGCGCGCCAAACGATTCGGTATCGATCGTGAGACCAAAGGAAGTCATCACCGGACCGCCGGTTTCCGAAAGGTACCGCATCTCATAAAGCGGCTCGCCCACCTCATGATTGGCAAACTCGAAGACCGAAGAGGCCGAGAGGTTCATCACCTGAAAGCCCGGAAAAACCGCAAAACCGACCCGCTGCATGGCGCATGTCCTAAAAGGTTGCTTCTATGACATTTAGGACAACTGACCATCGCCGTAAAGTCTCCATCGACGCCGACATCTCGCCGGCCTGATTTGGAGACTGCCATGATGACCAAACTTGGAACTGCCGTTGTAACAGGTGCTTCTGCCGGCATCGGCGCGATCTATGCCGATCGCCTGGCCCGCCGAGGCTATGATCTAATCCTGGTTGCCCGCAATCGCGAGCGCCTCGATAAACTGGCCCGCAAGCTCAGCGATGAGACGGGACGCGCCGTTCAGGTGGTGGTCGCCGACCTCGGCAAAGCCGCCGATGTCACCAAGGTTGAAACTCTGCTGCGCACCGATGCCAGCATCACGGCCCTGGTCAATAATGCCGGCGTCGGCGCGGTTCAGCCGCTGCTGGAAGCCGATATCGATGTCATGGAGGCGATGATCGACCTGAACGTGACCGCCTTGACACGTCTGACCTATGCCGCCGTGCCGGGCATGGTGTCGCGTGGCAAGGGGACCATCATCAATATCTCCTCAATCGTCGCGATCGGACCGGAAATCATGAACGGCGTCTATGGTGCCAGCAAAGCCTACGTTCTTGCCTTGACCCAATCCCTGAAGCACGAGCTCGCCGACAAAGGCATTATCGTCCAGGCTGTGCTGCCCGGCGCCACCGCGACCGATTTCTGGGAAGTCTCGGGCCGGCCGGTTGAACATCTGCCCAGCCAGATCGTGATGACGGCCGAAAATCTGGTGGATGCCGCCCTGGCCGGTCTCGATCAAGGCGAACTGATCACCCTGCCGGCGGTGCCGGATGCTGCCGATGTCGCGGCCTTGGAACAGGCTCGTCAGACCCTGCTGCCGAACCTATCTCATACCAAGCCGGCCGCCCGCTACGGCGTCTGAAATCCGGCTGGACAGGAACCAACAGGGCCCGGATCGCAGAGATCCGGGCCCACCCCATGGTACCGCAAATCAAATTTCACTTTTACGCCATAATCCAAGGCGCTTATACTTAAGTATATTCACTGCACTTTGAGCGATCCGAAAGGGGACATTCAGCCATGGATATCTGGACTGAAGTTAGCCTTGGCCTCGTCAGCGGTATCTTGGTATTTGCCTTGCTGTTATTGATCGGCGATCTTAACGAAGATTACCAGGACCCGATCGGCACCCCGCGCCATCGTTAGGAAGCGTTGGCCCGCGTCCTTGCGATGAAGGCCGCCGCCCGCGCAACGTGATCATCCATATGGGTATGGGCGGCCCGGGCAATCCATTCGCGCGCCGTCGCCTCGGCCTGCACCGGATCATTCTGCAGCAAACTGACTTCGGCCTGGCTTGCCAGGATTTCGACATCCAGCGCCGCGAACGTATCAGTATAGCGCAAGCAGCGCCGGCGTGCCTCGATCAGCCAGCGTGACGCGCAGCCAAATTCCGACGCCGCGGCATAGGTAAGGCCCATCACCCGCCCGACAGCCGCTTCCCAGCAGGGATCACCCAGTTGGCAGGAGAGCGCATAAGCTTCCTCCAGACGCGGCCGCAGGGCTTCGGGATCCTTGCCCTGACGCAGCTTGATTTCCATCAGGACCGCCTCTGGCCAGGGCCGGAACGCCAGCCAACTCTGGCCATCCATGAGGCCGAGGCACTCCTGGATCCAGGCCTCCGCCTCCTCCAGCCGGCCGGCCCGCATCACGCCCCAGCCGCCGATCCCTAATGCCCAGGCCTGGGCGCGATAATTGCCGGACGTCCGGGCATGATCGAGGGCTTGGGTATAATGATCATATCCCTCGTCGAACCGGCCCCAATCGATCAGGTTGAACCCCATCACCGAATGGATCCCGGCGATATTGTCCGTGCGCTCCGCTGCCTCCAATGCTTGGCGCAGATAGCGATCGGCGCTGGGCCGCCGCCCTGCCAGGGCCTCCACATAGCCAAGTTCGCGATAACAGCGCGAGAGGATGCTGCCCTCGCCTGCCTTGCGCGCGAGTTCGATGCTCTGGCGCAGCAGAACCGCGCCCTCCTCGTCATAGCCCCGAAAGGAATGCACCAGCGCAGTGCCGAGATCGGCCATCGCCTGGGCCTGCAACTGCGTGTCGCCCGCCCGCTCAGCCTGGCTGACCGCGCGGCGCAGACAATCGATCCCGGCATCGGCGGCGCCCGCCGCCAGGGCTGCCGCCCCGGCTTTGAGCAGGGAGGAAATAAAGGCGCTCGGCACGATATCGCACGGAGGGGCCACCAAGGTGCGGCGCGCCGCCCCGTGCAAGGCAGCCGAGGGCATTTCGCCCAATTCCTCTAGGAACAGGGCCTCGGTCGCCCGCACATGTTCCAGCGCGGCATCATAGCGCCCGGCGAGCGACAAGCTTTTCACCAGCAGCACATGGGCGCGCTCGTCGAACGGATTACAGCGGGCACCGAGTTCGGCCAGTCGAATGGCGCGGGGATAATCCTCCACCGCGATCGCACGCAGGGTTTCCTGGCGCAGGCGCGATTCGACCACGCCCGATATCCGCTCGCGCTCCACCAACAGCCAAGTCGAGAATTCCGGACTGCACCGTGGATCAAGCCCGCCCAGCAGCGGGCCGACCGTCTCGATGTCGAAATCCGGCTCGTCGAGCTGCAGGACATCGACCAGCGTATCGGGCGGCAGGCCCAGTTCGATCGGATCGCCCTTGAGGCTGTCGGAAGAATTGAGCGCGCTGCGCAGGGCCGCCAGACACCAGCGCAGCGCGCCAAGCGGATCGGCAGTTTCAGGAAACAGCTCGGCCGCCAGCGCCCGCCGGTCCAGCGGTCCCCGCGCCAAGCATACCCGCGCCAAGAGCGCCCAGGCCTGATGCCCCCGAACGGGCTGTATCTGCCCGGCGGCATCCAGGATCGCCGGGTCTCCGAGCAGCTTGATCGTTAAGCCCACATGCCTGTCCCAAAAAAAGCTGTGCACATACAAAAGCCCGACCGTTTGACGAAGCGTTAGACCGGTTAACAAAAAATAAACGAACCCCCTAACGATTGCTCCAACGCCAGCCGTTCATCAAGCCCCTGTCACCAACCAAGGAGCGGCAGATGCCTACTTTTGTGATCGAACGCGACGTCCCCGGCGCCGACAAGTTGACGGCTCAGGAATTGAAAGAAATCTCCTGTAAATCGAACGAAGTGGCTGCTGGCCTGGGCGTGCCCTATCGCTGGATCACCTCCTATGTGGCGGGCGACAAGATCTATTGCGTGCATGAGGCCGAGAGCGCCGACGTGATCCGCGAACATGCCCAGAAGGGCGGCTTTCCGGCCAATAAGGTGACCCAAGTCGCCGCCGTCATCGGGCCCCATACCGGCCGCTAATCCCGCGTCGCCCTGATGCAAGAGGCGGCGGCGCCCTGACCCTACCGCCGCCGCCTTCTTCCCCTCCCCCGGAGAAATCCCATGAAATTCCCGCTTCTTGCCGGCAGCCTTGCCGCTGGCCTGCTGCTCGCGACCACCGGCTTTGTCCAGGCGCAGGACCATTCCGCCCATGCCGGCATGGCGATGAGCAATCCGCTGCTCGATGCCGTCCGCAAGGCCAACGACCGCTTTAAGGATGTGAAGGTGGCCAAGGCCGAAGGCTATGAGCCGATCGCCTGCGCCAGTTCGGCCACCGCCGGCGCAATGGGCATCCATTACGTCAATGGCACGCTCCTCAAGGACGATGCCCTCGATATCGCCAAGCCCGAGGCGGTGATGTACGAGCCTAAGCCCGACGGCTCCCTCGAACTGGTCGCGGTCGAATATATCACCCTGAAAGGCCCGGCCTCGCTCGGCGGACAGCTCTTCAATTTCACCGATGCACCCAACCGCTACGGCCTGCCGGGCTTTTACGAGCTGCACGCCTGGGCCTGGCGCCAGAACCCAGCCGGCGCTTTTGCCGATAATAACCCGCGGGTTTCCTGCGACGCCGCTAAACCCTGATTTCTCGGGACCTCCGAGCCTCCCATCGCATGCACCCTGCATGCGGCCGGCGCCGGTGCCCTTGGCCCTTCTCTCCCCAAGAGACTCCCTGTCGGGTCCGCCGTGGTCCTTCCTCCACGGCAGACAGGGCCAAAGGCACCGGCCCGAACCTTGACCCGCACCGGCCCGGTGCGGGTTCTCTTTTGTATTGCCTATCTGATTTAGCCCTGCTTGAGGCGGGAGACAGGACGGATGGGCTCAACCACTCCCGTTCGCACAATTATTTTGCACTTAAAATATCCAGGCATGCCTAAAGCTTGAACGTTTACGCGGGGCTAGAGATCGGTCAGGGCTGCTGTCCTGCCGTCGGCATGGCTCTTGCTAACGATCCGCCTCGATAATTACCGTGACGTGTCTGCAAAATGGCAGGCCAACGGATCGAGGGGCTGAAGGCGGATGCTGCGGCGTATTCTGGATGGAATCTACTGGGGCGCCGGGGTCTTGGCCGGGCTGTTTCTCTTATCGATCTTCGTGTTGATGATGGGCCTGTCGCTGGGCCGCGAGGTCGGGCTCAATATCCCGTCGGGGGATGATTTCACCTCCTGGGCGATGGCGGCGATGGCCTTTCTGGGCTTGGCGCATACCTTCAAATCCGGCGATATGATCCGGGTAGAGCTGCTGTTCGAACGCTTCAAGGGCCGCACCCGCCAAGTGATGGAGGTGCTGTGTCTCACGTTGAGTGCCGTAGTCGCGGGCTATTTCTCCTGGCACGCCACACTCATGACTTACGACAGCTATCGCTTCTTCGAATTTTCCCAAGGCGTGCTGGCGGTGCCGATGTGGATCCCGCAGATCGGCTACGCCCTGGGCCTGATCATCCTGACCATCGCGATCATCGACGAGCTGTTCATCGTGCTGTCGGGCCGCAAGCCGACCTATGAGAAGCCGCCCGCCACCTCGGCCGAAGAAGTGGTCGAACGCGCGATCCAGAGCGGGGTCTGAGGTTATGGATATCGTCGCACTTTCGGGCGTGTTGCTGATCGCCCTTCTCGTTCTGCTGGGCTCCGGCGTCTGGATCGCCATCGCGCTGATCGCCGTCGGCTGGCTCGGCATGCAGTTCGTCGGCAATGTGCCCTCCAGCGGCACCGTGCTGGCCACCACCATCTGGGGCAATTCGGCCTCCTGGACGCTCGCCGCCCTGCCGCTTTTCATCTGGATGGGCGAGATCCTGTTCCGATCGCGCCTGTCCGAGGAAATGTTCCGGGGCCTTGCCCCTTGGCTGAACCGCATTCCCGGCCGCCTGCTGCATGTGAATGTGCTGGCCTGCGGGCTGTTCGGGTCGGTCTCCGGCTCCTCGGCCGCCACCTGCGCCACGGTCGCCAAAATGGCACTGCCGGAGCTCAAGAAACGCGGCTATGACGATATGGTCAGCCTCGGCTCGCTTGCCGGTGCCGGCACGCTCGGCATTCTCATTCCGCCATCGATCATGATGGTGATCTATGCGGTTGCCGCCGACGTCTCGATCATCCAGGTGTTTCTGGCAGGCTTCATCCCCGGCGGCATCGTGATGGCGCTCTATTCGGGCTATATCATCATCTGGGCGCTGATGAACCCCAAGCGCATGCCGCCGCCCGAACCGCAGATGAGCTTTCGAGAAAAGCTGCGCGAATCGGCCAAGCTTATTCCCTGCATGGCGCTCATCGCGCTGGTGTTCCTGTCGCTCATCGCTGGCTGGGCCACCGCCACCGAATGCGCCGCCTGGGGTGTCGCAGGCTCCCTCGCCATCGCCTGGTGGTCAGGCACGCTAAGCCGCGACAGTTTCTGGCAGAGCGTGATGGGCACGACGCGCGTTACCTGCATGATCATGTTGATCCTGGCCGGCGCCAGTTTCATGTCGACCTCCATGGCCTACACCGGCATTCCGGCTGCGCTGGCCGCCTGGGTCGATGGCCTGCACCTCGGCCCCTTCGGGCTGATCGCGGCACTCACCGTGATGTACATCATCCTCGGCACCGCGCTCGACGGCATCTCGATGATCGTTTTGACCACCACCGTCGTCATCCCGATGGTGCAGCAAGCCGGCTTCGATCTCATCTGGTTCGGCATCTTCCTGGTGCTGATTGTCGAGATGGCGGAGGTATCGCCGCCGGTCGGCTTCAACCTTTTTGTCCTGCAAACCATGTCCGGCAAGGACAGCAATACCGTGGCGCTGGCCAGCCTGCCGTTCTTCGGCCTGCTGGTAATCGCCGTCGCCATCATCACGGTCTTCCCCGGCCTCGTGATGTGGCTGCCGCGTCTCATCTTCCCAGGTTAATCCGCAAGAGGAGTGTTTCCATGTCGAGCCTCGTTTCCCGTCGCGCCCTGCTGCTGGCCGCCGGTCTGACCCTGTCGCTGACCGCCCTGCCGGCCGCCGCCCAGACGAAGTGGAACCTCGCATCGGGCTATGCCCCGACCAACTTCCACACCGAAAACCTGGTGAAATTCGCCGAGGATGTGAAGGCAGCCACCAAGGGCGGCCTCGAAATCACCGTCCATTCGAACGCCTCGCTGTTCAAGGCCCCGGAAATCAAGCGCGCCGTCATGTCGGGTTCGGCCCAGGCTGGCGAGGTGCTGATCTCGGTCCATGAAAACGAAGACCCGATCTATGGCGTCGATGTCGTGCCGTTCCTGGCAACCTCGTATCCCGAAGCCATGAAGCTGTGGCAGGCGCAAAAGCCGTTCCTGGAAAAGAAGTTCGAGTCCCAGGGCCTGAAGACACTCTATGCCGTCGCCTGGCCGCCCCAGGGCATCTTCGCCAATAAGGAAATCAACAAGATCGAGGATCTGAAGGGCACCAAGTGGCGCTCCTATAATCCCGGTACCGCCCGCATCGCCGAACTGGTCGGCGCCCAGCCGGTGACCGTGCAAGCAGCTGAACTCGCCCAGGCGCTCGCCGGCGGCATTGTCAATGCCCTGATGACCTCGTCGGCCACCGGCGTAGATAGCAAGATCTGGGAATCGCTGAAGTATTATTATGACACCCAGGCTTGGTTGCCCAAGAACGTCATCATGGTCAATAAGGCCGCCTTCGACGCCCTGCCGGCCGATCAGAAGGAAGCCCTGCTGAAAGCCGCCGCCGAGGCCGAAAAGCGCGGCTGGGAAACCTCGATCGCCAAGACCAAGGAAAATGCCGAGAAGCTAACCGCCAACGGCATGAAGGTTCTGCCACCGAGCCCGGAACTGGCCGCCGCGATGAAGAAAATCGGCGACGAACTGACCGCCGATTGGCTGAAGAAGGCCGGTGCGGATGGGCAGGCGCTGGTCGACGCCTACAAGAAGCTCTAAGGCACTCGGCCAAAGGGATGATCTGCGTTGTTGCTACGCTGCTCGGATGCTCACGTACAGGAAGTACGCTCCGCTCCTGCGCGGCTAAGCGCCTAGCATCTCACCCCTTTGGCCTTCGCTTCTAAAGCGGCCCAAAAAAACAAAGTCGTCATCCTCGGGCTTGACCCGAGGATCTTTCCAAACTCCGGGGATGACGGTTCTTTATTGGGGAAGCCCAGCGCGCCAAAGCTTGCGGTAGCGCTGGAACCCGCTGAGATCATACTGGAAGGGCGGCGTCGGGATCGGCGCCGCCTTTTCCTTGCGCCGGACCAACTGAGCGGCCCCCGCGCTGGTGCCGGTTGCGCTCTCGCTGGCTTGGACCGGGCGGCCGGTCGCGGCGGCCAAGGCTTCGCGATAGAGCGCGTTGCGGGCAAAGGGACCTTCGATCACCGTTGGTCCGTCGGCGCCCAGCAATTCCAGGCACACTTCCGTCATCAGGGCGGCATAGAGGCTGGCAACCGCCGTGCGGGCCATCGGTGAGAGGTCGTCCTGGGTCCAGCGCCCCACCGCAGTGGGGAACGGCCCGGTGCCAGGGGCAAAGGCCGGAAAAGCCATCGCGCCTTCCAGCACAGCCGAAACCGTCGCCTGATCCGGCGTCACAGGCTTGCCGTCCGTCATCAGGTCAAACTCCCGACCGCCCATATAGCGAGCGGAAGGCACCGGGCGCCCGAAGGCATCGACATTCACCAACGTATCGCGAGCGGGATCCAGCCCCGCGACCTTGCCGCCGACCGCAAACAGCACCGCCCAAGTGCCGGTCGAAACCACACTGAAAGGCGCCTCGGCCGCCAGCAGATGCGGCAGCAGCGAGGCGTTGCTGTCATGGATGCCGCAATAGACCGGCACTGGCCCGGCCAGGCCGATCAGCGCCGCGATCTCCGGCTTGACCGGCCCCAGGGCATCGAAGGCGAGATGCAGCGGCGCGAGCTTGTCGACCCAGCCTTGCGAGATCGCGAGGCTCGATGGCTGGCCTTTGGCCGGCTGCCAAAGGTCGGTATGGCAGCCCAGCGAGGTCGCCTCGTTACTCGCCACGCCCGTTAGGCGCCAAGCCCAATATTGCGGGTAAGTGAGGATGGCCGTCGCGCGGGCAAATTCAGCCGGAAAACGCTGCTGCTGCCAGTAAAGCTGCGCCCCGAGATTGAGGCCGCCGGGCAGGCGCGGCGAGAAGCTTTCCTCGAAAGGCGGGCGCAGACGGTCGTACTCCGCTGCCAGCTCGTCCGGCCCCGGATGTTCGTAATCCAACACCGGCAGCACCAGAACAGCCTCATCGATCAAGGCGGCCGAGGCGCCGTGGGTCGTGATGGAGATTGCCTCGATCGGCTGTTCCCACCGCAACTCCCCTAAGGAGGTCAGCAAAAACTCCCAGATCTTTTCGATATCGAAATGAGGATATAGCCCGTCCCGCAACACGATATTAGGCTTGGACCGCACGAAGAAGTCCTGACCGATATCGAGGTCATGCCCGACCAGTTTGACGTTGGTCTTGCCGATATCGAGAACGGCGATAAAACGCGGCGGCAGCATCATGCGGTATGAAAGACCAGTTCCAACGGAGTGGCGATCGGTTCGTTATCCGGCTTGGTTTCCATGATGTCGGCCATATGGGCCCACCAGCGCTGCATCACCGGGTGTTTGGGAAGCTCGCCCATCCGGTGACCATCGACCCGCCACAGCACGCCGAACAGGATGTCGGTTTCCGGGTCCAGATAGATCGAATAATCGCTGACCCCGGCCCCCTTTAAGAGGGTCACCAGTTCGGGCCAGATTGCGTCATGCCGGCGCTTATATTCCGCCGCCATCCCGGGATTGAGTTTCATCTTGAAGGCATATTTCTGCATCACACCCTCCGCGTCAGCCGTGCATGGATGCGCCGCGCCAGGATCGGCAGGGCGATGACGCCGATCAGCATCAGGCCGATGAAGATCGACATCACGATGCCGGGCACATTCATCAGGCCAAAGCCGAAGGTGACGAGCCCCATCACGAAAGCAGCTATCACCACGCCAAGGATGGTACCCGATCCACCGAGGATAGATACCCCGCCCAAGACCACCATGGTAACGACTTCGAGTTCCCAGCCCAGTGCGATCGACGGGCGGGTGGACCCAAGACGCGAGGTCAGCATGACGGAGGCTGCACCGGCGGCAAGCCCCGTGGCGAGGAACAGGATGAACTTAACCCGCTCCACCCGAACGCCCGAAAAGCGCGCAGCCAGCGGAGAGTTGCCAATCGCCTGCACCTGCCGGCCAAAGGATGTTGTGTGGAGGATCAGCCCGCCAACGAGGGCGACGCCGAGGAAAAGCGTCAACTCGAAGCTGAAATAGCTCCAGACATATTCCTGCCCGAAGAAGGCAAAGTCGGCGGGATAGCCCTTATAGACCCCATCGCCGAGCGTGACATAGGCCAGGCCCCGGAAGAGGCTCATGGTGCCGATGGTGACGACGATGGAGGGCAGCTGAAACCGCGTCACCAGTAACCCGTTGAAGGCCCCGCACAGCAACCCGACGCCCAGGCCGACAAACACCAAGGTCTCGGTCCCCGCCCCGGTCTGCGCCACCGCGCCCATGGCGGTCGAGGCCAGCGCGATGATGGCGGCGACCGACAGATCGATCTCGCCCGCGATGATCAGGAAGGCCATGGCGACGGCGATGGTCGCCTTCTCGGTAAAATTGAAGGTGGCGTCGGAGAGGTTCCAGGGGTCGAGGAAATGGGGGGAGGCAAAGCTATTCACCCCGAAGATCACGACGGCGACCAGCAGCAGCAGGGCTTCCCAGCTTTTGAAGAGGCGCGCCGAGGAACTATCGAGACGATCGGGCAGAGTGCGGGCGACGCTCATGTTGCGCTCCTCAGAATGAGGCGCCCTTTGGCCTTTTCGGCACGGGCATTCAGGGCGACGGCGCAGATGATGATGGTGCCGGAAATCGCCATCTGCCAGAAGGGCGAGATCTGCACCACGGGCAGGGCATTCTTGATGGTGCCAAGGAAGAGGGCACCCAGCACCGCGCCGGCGACCGACCCGATACCGCCGCCGATGGAAATGCCGCCGATGACGCAGGCCGCTACCACATCAAGCTCGAACCCAGCCGCGATATCGACATAGGCCACGGCATAGCGCGACACCCAAAGGTAGCCCGCCATGCCAGCGATCGTGCCAGAGAGGCAGAAGGCCATGAAGCGAGTGCGCCCGCCGTCGATGCCGGTATAGACTGCCGCCGTGGGATTGCCGCCGACGGCATAGAAGGCCCGGCCCAGCGGTGTGCGGGTGAACAAGAGGAAAGCCAACCCTATCACCAGCAGCGCGATCCAGGAGAGCACCGGCAGCCCGGCGATCACCGCGCGCGGCCACTCTAAGAACCCTGGACTCATCTGGTGAGCATTCACCCATTTGCCGCCCGAGAGCAGGAAGCTCGAGCCGCGATAGACGGTCATGGTGCCCAGCGTCGCGACGATCGGCGGAATGCCGAACTTCCAGACTAAGAGGCCGTTGATCGCACCGAGCCCCAACCCGATTGCCAGCGAGGCCAGGATCAGCAGCGGCACCGGCAGGCCGGGGAAGGCGGCATTCAGCATCGCCACCGCCATGCCGGTCAGCGCCAGATTGGCGGCAACCGACAGATCGATGGAGCGCGTCAGGATGACGGCGGTCTGGCCCAGCGCCAGGATGATCAGGATCGAGGTATCATTGAAAACCCCGGCAAGATTGCGGGGCGCCAGGAAATCCGGGAAGCGCGAGGCGATCACCACCAGCAGCACCAAGAGGGCGATCACCAGCAGGCCTTCGCGGCGGGCGAGCAGGTTCTTCATGACCGGACTCCAAGATTGCCGGTGGCGGCGCGGACCAGGATTTCCGGCGTCACATCGACCCGGGGATAGAGCCCGACCTGCCGGCCCTCCCGCATCACCAGCACCCGGTCGGCCATGCCGAGGATTTCCGGGATTTCCGAGGAGACCATGATGACGGCGAGCCCGTCGGCGGCCAGTTCGCTCATAAAGCCATGGACGGCCGCCTTGGAGCCGATGTCGATGCCCTTGGTCGGTTCATCGAGGATGATGACCTTGGGGCTGGTCGCCAGCCACTTGCCGATCACGACCTTCTGCTGATTGCCGCCCGATAGGGTCCCGACCGCTTGGGAGAGCGAAGAAGCGCGCAGATCGAGCCGTTCGGCATAGCGGCGGGAGAGCGAGAATTCCTCGACGGCGCTGAGGAATCCCATCCGCCCAACCCGGCGCAGCGACGGTAGCGTCATATTGCTGAAGATCGACATCGGCAGGATCGCGCCATGGCGCTGGCGTTCCTCGGGCACATAGACGATGCCGGCATCAATGGCATCGGCGGGCGAATTGAAATATTTCGGCCGCCCATCGAGATAGAGCGTCCCACGCGAACGCTGGGTAATCCCAAACAGTGACTGGCACAGCTCCGACCGGCCGGCGCCAACCAGACCATAAACGCCCAGGATCTCGCCGGCTTTCAGCTCGAAACTTATGTCGTCGAATTCGGTCGGATGGCTATAGCCCTTGATCGCCAGCATCACCTCGCCCGGCGCCACTTGGATTTTCGGAAAAGCCTGTTCGACCGACCGGCCGACCATCAGGCGCACCAGATCATCCTGGGAAACGCTGGCCAACTGCCCCGCCCCCACCGCCTTGCCGTCGCGGAAGACCGCATAATCATCGGCGATGCGGAAGACTTCCTCGAACTTATGACTGATGAACAGGACTGCCTTGCCCTGGCTTTTAAGGGTTTCGATGATCCGGAACAGATCCTCGGCTTCCTTGTGCGACAGGGCTGCGGTCGGTTCATCCAGGATGAGGATGCGGGCATCGACAGAAAGCGCCCGGGCGACCGCCACCAGATGGCGCTGGGCGATCGAGAGGTCGCGCAGGCGCATCGTGGGGTCGATATCGGCCTCGATGGTGCGCAGAATCCCGGTGGCGCGCGCATTTATCGACCGCCAGTCGATGAGGCCCCAGCGGGTGCGCGGCGCATGGCCGATGAAGATATTCTCGGCCACCGACAGCTCGTCGAACAGCACGGTTTCCTGATGGATCGCGGTGATGCCGGCTTCTTGCGCGGCCTCAGCCGTCGGAAGCTGCACGGCAGATCCGCCCAGGCGAATCTCGCCCGCTTCGGGCTGATAGATGCCGGTCAGGATCTTCACCAGAGTCGATTTGCCGGCACCATTTTCGCCGATCAGGGCGGTGACGCGGCCGGGCCGCAGGACCAACGACACGCCATCCAGCGCCTTCACGCCCGGAAAGGATCGGCTGATCTCGGCAAGTTCCAGCAAGGGCGCGGGCAAGGCTGCGTCCGGCATTGGCTTATCCACAAAAGCTTGGGCAACGGCGGACATGCGGGTCCTCCGGAAAAGAGGGCCGGCGACCTTTGCTAGGCCGCCGGCCGGTCTTTGGGCTTAGAAGATCTTCGCGAACTCTTCGACGTTCGACGAATCATAGACGAAGGGGTCGGACATGGCGGCCGACTTGGTTTCGTCCAGCGTGATCTTGCCCATGCGGCCGATGGGGATTTCCGCCCCAACGTCGGCCTTGGCGCGCTTCTTCACCAGATTGTAGGAGATCATGGTCGCCGAATAACCCAGGTCGATCGGGTTCCAGATCGCAAACGACTTGGTGGCGCCCGATTTCACGTGGCCGGCCATTTCCGAGGGCAGACCCAGACCGGTGACATTCACCTGCCCGATCTTGCCGGCATCGGCCACCGCCTGCGCACCCGCCACCATGCCGACCGTGGTCGGCGCGATGATGGCTTTCAGGTTCGGGTAGGTCTTCAGCAAACCTTGCGTTTCGCGATAGGACTTATCGGCCAGATCATCGCCATAGACGGTGGTGACCAGCTTCACGCCCGGATATTTCGGCAGGACCTTCTTCATCTCCTCGATCCAGGTATTCTGGTTCGTGGCGGTGGCGGAGGCTGATAGGATCGCGACTTCGCCAGCGCCGCCCGGCAGATGATCGGCGGCCAGCTTCACGCACATATTGCCGATCAGAGCGTTGGAAGACGGGTTCAGGTGAACCATGCGGCCTTCGGGCGCGACGCCGCTATCCCAGGAAATCACAGTGATGCCGCGATCCATCGCCTTCTTCAAGGCCGGGACCAAAGCGTCCTTGTCGTTGGCCGAGATTGCAATGGCATCGACCTTCTGGGCGATCAGCGCATTGATGACCTGGATCTGGCCTTCGGCGGTGGTATCGGTTGGGCCGGTATAGATGACCTCGACGTCACCCAGTTCTTTGGCGGCTTCCTGCGCGCCTTTATTGGCGGCGGCAAAGAAACCGATGCCCATGGCTTTCACCACCAGGGCGATCTTGACCGGTTCGGCCGAAGCGGTACCGGCAGCAAGGCCGGCAACCATGGCAACGCCGGTTGCAAACTTCCGTAACAGAGACATTGTGTTTCCTCCCAAGGAAATTGTTTTTGTGTCTCACGCGTGCGGCTAGTCCCACCGGTCAGAAGTCCGCCGTCCGCAGCGGCGGCTCCTTTCGTTTAAGCGACCGACGAGGATTCCTGCGCCACCTCCCGATCAGCGATGAGGAGAGTGATGCCGAGGTTTTCGACCATCTGCCGGTCGGCATCCCGGATGCCATCGTCGGTGATGATCGTGGTGGCGGCGCTGAGCGGGCAGAGCACCAAACTCGACCGGCTTAAGAACTTCGAACTATCGACCAGCAGCACCAGTTCTTCGGCCTGCCGCATCAACCTTTGTTCGGACTGAATGATCAGCGAATCCGATTCCATGATGCCGAGGGCCGAAATGCCCTGCGCACCCATGAACATGCGTTTGGCGAAGAAATGCGCGATGCCGTCATTCTCGAACGGGCTGAGGATCAGGTTCTGTTCGCGATAGATCGCGCCGGCCGGCAGGGTCACCGTGCATTTGGAATGTTTCACCAGATGTTCGGCGATCGCGAAGGAATTGGTCAGCACCTGGGCGCGGCGCGAGGAGAGGAAATGCACCATCTGGAAGGTGGTGGTGCCGCCATTGATGATGATGGCATCGCCATCCTGACAGAGCTTCACCGCCTCGCGGGCGATTGCGCGCTTTTGCGCGATATTGACGGATTCGCTAACCTTGAAGTGACGGCCAACCAAGGTCCCTTGCTGCGGGGGATGCATCGCCTCGGCCCCGCCGCGCACTTTCTTGAGGCGGCCTTGCAAGGCGAGAGCCGCGATATCCCGGCGAATGGTGGCTTCGGAAGCCTCCGTCAGCTCGACAATATCCTGCACTGTCGCCACAGGACGTTCCTGTACCGCGCTCAAGATAATGCGATGACGTTCGCGTTCGTGCATCCGGGTGCCCCTTTTCGACGATTGGCAGTAAACCGACAGAGCGTCGCCTCGTCAATCAGTTTCGATCATATTTCGTCATATTGCAGCGCAATATGAATGAATTTGATTGGTTACGATTGACAAGGACGGTCGCTTTTGATGGTATTCGGGCAATCCATATCATGAGCCCGTTTAGGGAGGCACCCATGGCCGACTTGGCCGCGACCCAACTTCTCGACAATCGCTGGGACGATGCGCAGGCGCAGAGCCTGGACGAACCCGGACGGCTGCTCTACCGCTCGAACCTCTTGGGCTCCGACCTGCGGATCACCAATTTCGGCGGCGGCAATACCTCGGCCAAGGTGATCCAGAAGGATCCACTGTCGGGCGAAGAGGTCGAGGTTCTGTGGGTCAAGGGGTCGGGCGGCGACATCGGCACCATGAAGCGCGACGGCTTCTCCACCCTCTATATGGACAAGCTGCAGCAACTGCGCACCAAGGTCTATCGCGGCAAGGACCATGAGGACGAAATGGTGGGCTACCTGCCCCACTGTACCTTCGACCTCAACCCGCGTGCGGCCTCCATCGATACGCCGCTCCATGCTTACCTTCCTTACAAGCATGTCGATCATATGCACCCCGACGCGGTGATCGCGATCGCCGCCACGGCCAATTCGAAGAAGCTGACCGCCGAGATCTATGGCGATGAAATCGGCTGGCTGCCCTGGCGCCGCCCTGGTTTCCATCTGGGTCTGATGCTGAAGGAATTTGCCGACGCCAACCCCAAGGCACGCGGCGTGATGCTGGAAAGCCATGGGCTTTTCACCTGGGGCGACACGGCCAAGAGCTGCTACGAAAACACCGTCACCACCATCAATCAGGCGATTCGCTGGTTTGCGCAGAAGACCGAAGGCAAGGCCGCCTTCGGCGGCGCTGTCGCCAAGACCCTGGCCCCGGCCGAACGCCGTGCGATCGTCGCGCGCCTGATGCCGGAAATCCGCGGCCGCATCGGCAAGACCGAAGGCAAGCTCGGCCATTTCGACGATCAGCCGGCGGTGCTGGAGTTCGTCAATTCCGCCGATCTGCGCAAGCTGGCCGCCCTTGGCACCAGTTGCCCCGACCATTTCCTGCGCACCAAGATCCGCCCGCTGGTGCTGGATTTCGATCCCGCCAAAGGCAATATCGATCAGGTCGTCGAAACCCTGGATCAGGCGATCAGCGCCTATCGCGAGGATTACGCCGGCTATTACGAGCGCTGCAAACGCGCCGACAGCCCGGCGATGCGCGACCCCAATGCCATCGTCTATCTCATACCCGGCGTCGGCATGCTGACCTTTGCCAAGGATAAGGCGACCGCCCGCATTGCCGGTGAATTCTATGTCAATGCCATCAATGTGATGCGCGGCGCATCATCCGTCGATACCTACGTCGGGCTGCCGGAACAGGAAGCCTTCGACATCGAATATTGGTTGCTGGAAGAAGCAAAACTCCAGCGCATGCCCAAGCCCAAGAGCCTTGCCGGCCGGGTCGGTCTCGTCACCGGCGGCGCCGGCGGCATCGGGCGGGCGATTGCAGCCAAGCTGCTGTCCGAAGGCGCCTGCGTCGTGCTGGCCGATATCGATGCTACGGCCCTGGAAGACACCAAGGCCGCCTTTGCCAAAAGCTTTGGCAAGGACAGCGTGCGGACCGTCACCTTGAATGTGACCGACGAGGCGGGTGTCATCGACAGCTTCAAACAGGCCTGCGTCGATTTCGGCGGCCTCGATATCCTGGTCTCCAACGCCGGCATTTCCTCCTCCGCCCCCATCGAAGACACCGAAGTCGCGATGTGGGACCGGAATATGGATATCCTCGCCAAGGGCTATTTCCTGGTGTCGCGCGAAGCCTTCCGCCTGATGAAGCGTCAGAAACTGGGCGGGTCGGTGGTCTTCATCGCCTCCAAGAACGGGCTTGCCGCCTCGCCGGGCGCGGCCGCCTATTGCACCGCCAAGGCCGCCGAGATCCATCTCGCCCGCTGCCTCGCGCTCGAAGGCGCCGACGCGCAGATCCGCGTCAATGTGGTGAACCCGGATGCCGTCTTGCGCGGCTCCAAGATCTGGACCGGCGAATGGCGCGCCCAGCGCGCTGCAGCCTATAATATGGCGCCCGATGAGCTGGAAGAGCATTACCGCAAGCGGTCTATGCTGAAACGCTCGGTCTTCCCCGAAGACATCGCCGAGGCGACTTATTTCCTGGCATCGGACCTGTCGGCCAAATCGACCGGCAATATCATCAATGTCGACGCCGGAAACGTGCAATCCTTCACACGTTAAACGACCATAAGAAGAGTAATTCCCTCGGGAGGGGACCGATGACCGCTTTGCCTATCGCAGCCGATGTGATTGATCGCGAGAACCAAGCCCGCGCCAAGCACCTCTCGACCGATTATGCCGCCTTGGGCGACCGCCTCTACCGGCGCGGGGTCGATATCGAAGCGATCACCAAGAAGGTTTCCGACTTCACCGTTGCCGTCCCCTCCTGGGGGGTGGGCACCGGTGGTACCCGTTTCGCGCGTTTCCCCGGCAAGGGCGAGCCGCGCGGCATCTTCGAAAAGCTTGACGATTGCGGCGTCATCCAGCAGCTCGGGCGCGCCACCCCGCGCGTCTCCCTGCATATCCCCTGGGACAAGCCCAAGGACGCAAGCGAGCTGAAGGCCAAGGCCGCCGCGCTCGGCCTCGGCTTCGATGCCATGAACTCCAATACCTTCCAGGATCAGGCCGATCAGCGCTGTTCCTATAAATTCGGCTCGCTTTCCCATACGTCCGGTCAGACCCGGTCCCAGGCGGTCGAGCATAATCTCGAATGTATCGAGATCGGGCAGGCCATCGGCTCCAAGGCCCTCACCGTCTGGATCGGCGACGGCTCCAACTTCCCCGGCCAGACCAATTTCACCCGTCAGCTCGAGCGGTATCTCGACGCCATGCGGCAGATCTACGCCAAGGTGCCCGACGATTGGTCGCTGTTCGTCGAGCATAAGATGTATGAGCCGGCCTTCTATTCGACCGTCATCCAGGATTGGGGCTCTAACTATCTCGCGGTCACCAGCCTGGGTGAAAAGGCGAAATGCCTCGTCGACCTCGGCCATCATGCGCCGAACGCCAATATCGAGATGATCGTCGCCCGCCTCATTCAGTTCGGGCGCCTGGGTGGCTTCCATTTCAATGATTCGAAATATGGCGACGACGATCTCGATACCGGCTCGATCGATCCCTTCCGCCTGTTCCTGGTCTTCAACGAGCTGGTGGATGCCGAATTGCGCGAGCCTGAGGGCTTCCATCCGGCGCATATGCTCGACCAGTCGCACAATGTGACCGACCCGATCGAAAGCCTGATCCGCTCGGCCAATGAAGTCCGCCGCGCCTATGCCCAGGCCCTTCTGGTCGATCGACAGGCTCTGGAAGGCTTCCAGGACGCCAATGACCCGCTGATGGCGTCGGAAGTCTTGAAAGACGGCTTCCGCGTCGATGTCGAACCGATCCTGGCCGAAGCCCGCCGCCGTGCAGGTGGCGCCATCGATCCGGTCGCGACATATCGCGCCAGCGGTTATCGCGCCAAGGTGGCCGAGCAACGCCCGGCCACCGGCGGTTCGGGCAGCGGGATCGTTTAGGCGCGAGTGAAGGTCGGGTCGGCCGGGCGGGCCAGCACCGCCTTGGGCTCCAGATGCGCTTCGATACCAAAGGCCCCGAATTCGCGCCCAATGCCGGACTGTTTGAAGCCGCCAAAGGGCGCCGCCGGTTCGTGATAGAGCCCGTTGATCAGCACCCGGCCGGCATCGATCCGGTCGGCAATGGCGCGGGCCGCCTCGAAATCCTGGCCGAAGACATAGGCCTGCAGCCCATAGTCGGTGTCATTAGCGATCTCGATGGCCTCCTCGACTGATCGGTAGGTTAGGATCGAGAGCACCGGGCCGAAGATTTCCTCACGCGCGATGGTCATATCATTGCGCACGCCCCCAAAAACGGTGGGCTTCACGAAATAGCCTCCAAGCCCCTCCGGATTGCCCTCGCCGCCGGCCAGCAGCTGCGCACCTTCCTCGATGCCCCGGCGGATATAGCGCTGCACCCGTTCGAACTGCTTTTGGCTGACCATGGGGCCGATCTTGGAGGTCTCGTCGGTCGGGGCCTTGACCGGCACCGCCGCAACGGCATCGGCGATCCGTGCCGAGATCTCCGCCGCCTTTTCCTCCGGCACCAGAATGCGGGTGCCGGCGATGCAGGCCTGACCTGAATTCATAAAGCCCGCCGCGACGGCCAGCGGCACCGCCTGATCGAGATCGGCATCGGGCAGGATGATCGAGGGCGATTTGCCGCCCAGCTCCAGCGTCACCCGCTTCATGGTTTCGGCGCCATCGCGCAGGATGGTCTTGCCGACCAGAGTCGAGCCTGTGAAGGAGATCTTAGCGATATCGCGATGGCGGGTCAGTTCAGCCCCCACCACATCGCCCCGGCCGGTGACGATATTCAAAACGCCGACCGGCACGCCCGCCTCATGCAGGCATTCGGTGATGAGCTTGGTCTGCAGGGCGCTCATTTCCGACGGCTTGATCACCACGGTGCAGCCAGCCGCGATGGCGGTTGCGAATTTCGAGCAGATGAAGCCGATATTGCTGTTCCAGGGGGTAATGATGCCGATGACGCCGATCGGCTGCATCACCACTTCGGCCGTCTTCATCTGGCGGGTGAATTCGAACTCCTCGAGGGCTTCTGCCATATTGAGGAAGCTTTTGGCGGCCATCTGCATCCAGCCACGCATCAGGCCGATCGGACCGCCATATTCCAGCACGACCGCATCGGTCAGCGTATCGGCCTTGGCCGCGACCGCGTCACTGAGGCGCCGCAGCAAGGTGAGGCGTTCCTCGCGGGTGGTTTTGGCAAAAGCCGGAAAAGCCCGCTTGGCGGCGGCAATCGCGAGGCGCGTGTCTTCCTCATCCGCGAGGCGCACCTGGCCGATCACCGCGCCGGTTGCCGGATTATAGAGGTCGAACAGCTCGCTGCCTTTGGGCGTCACGAATTGGCCGTCGATGTAGATGTTGTCGATCAGAAACATGGGTCGATCTCCTTTGCCTGGTAAAGTTAGGAGCGCGCCGATAGTTTGATAATCGGGATAAAGCTGCATGAACTGACCCGGATATCAGGACAATGTATCGATCGGGCCTGACAGACCTCGAAGCCGTGGCCGCCGTCGCGCGCCAGGGCAGCTTCCGTGCCGCCGCCCGCGAACTTGGCATGTCGACGACCGCGCTCAGCAGTGCCGTCGCGGGGCTGGAGCAGCGCCTGGGCATCCGCCTCTTCAACCGCACGACCCGCAGCGTGTCCCTGACCGAGGCGGGTGAACAGTTCATCGCCGGCATCGCCCCCGCCCTGCTGGATATCCAACGCGCGATCGAAGGGGTCGGCAGCCATCGCGACACGCCGCGCGGCACCCTGCGCATCAATGCCGCCGCCCATGCCGCGCTCTTCGTGCTGAAGCCGCTGTTCGAGGAGTTCCTGTATCGCTATCCCGAAATGTCGCTGGAGATCGCGACCGATAACCGCTTCGTCGACATCGTCGCAGACGGGTTCGACGGCGGCTTGCGCTTGGAAGAGGATGTGCCGCGCGACATGATCGCGGTGCCGATCGGGCCCGTGCTGCGCTTTGCCCTGGTCGCTTCGCCCGCCTATCTTGCCGGACGGGGTCTGCCACAGACCCCCGATGATCTGAAGTCCCATCAGGCCATCCGCTCGCGCATGTCGAACGGGGCGCTCTATCGCTGGGAATTCCATCGGCGGGGCGGTGAGATCCAGGCCGTCGATGTGCCCGGCCGTCTGGTGCTGACCGAACTCGATATGATGCTGGAGGCCGCGCGCGACGGCATCGGCCTCGCCTATCTGCCCGACTGGTCGATCCAGCGGGATGTTGCGGCCGGGCGGCTGGTGCCGGTGCTGGAGGAGTGGTGGCTCACCATGTCGCGCCTCTGTTTCTATTACCCCTCCCGCCGCCATGCACCCGCAGGCCTGCGGGCCTTTGTGGCCCTGGCGCGGGAGGTGGGGGCTCAGGTGTAGAGGGCTGCAGCGGCCGCTGCGGTTTCTCGGATCTTCTCTCGTAATTCTACCGGCTCCAGCACCTCGACCTCCACACCCAGCGCCAAGAGGTTACCTGTCGCGACCTCTAGGGATTCGATCGGCAGGCTGACCCTACGCCAGCCGTTCTCATCGGCCGGGCCGGCTGTCCGCAAGGCGTCGGCGATCACCTGGCCTTCGCGGGCCAGCAGGGTCATGCCGCGGGGCGAGAGGCGCACCAGGACCTCGCGCTGCTGCATGCGCCGCTCGAAATCCTGCGCCCAGGCGCTCCAATAGTCCGCGAGATCGAAGTCGGCAGGCCGTGTGAAACCGGCCTCCAGCACCTGCACCTCCAGGATGCTGGCAGCCTTATAGGTGCGGATCTGATCCCCCACCCGGCCGACGAGGTACCAGATGCCGGCTTTCAGGACGAGGCCGAGGGGATCGAGCGTCCGCTCCACCACGCCCTTCCAGCTGTCGTAGCGGATCGCGAGGCACTTCTCGCCAAAGACCGCCGGCGCGATCAGCGGCAGCAGCTTTACTTGTTCGGCGCCCTTGAACCAGCCGATGGGATCGAGATGAAAACGCCCGGCAAGGCGCAGGGCATCCTGATGCGGCAAGGCGGCTAGCAGCTTCAACTGTCCTTGGGCCATGGCGTCCCCCAGCCCCAGTTCCGCCGCAGGCCCCGGCAGCCCGGCCAGGAACAGAGCTTCGGCCTCGGCCGGCGAGAGGCCGGTCAGGCGGGTGCGATAACCGTCGAGCAGCTGAAACCCGCCATTTGCGCCGCGATCGGCATAGACCGGCACATCGGCGGCCGAGAGCTGATCGATATCGCGATAGATGGTGCGGACCGAGACCTCGAATTCCTCCGCCAACGCCTGGGCGGTCATCCGTCCCCGGGTCTGGAGCAGCAATAGGATCGAGAGCAATCGGCTGGCGCGCATGATTTTTCAATCCTAGCAGATAAACCTGACATTGGATGTCAGGTATGGCGGCGCAGAATGGAGGAAATCAACGCGGCCTCAAGTAGGGCGTGCCCGATAGGCCCAAACAAAGGAGAAGCACCGATGTCGGCCAAAGATTTCGATTTTCTGCTCGGCGATTGGACGATACACCATCGCCGCCTGAAGCGCCGTCTGGCGGGCGACGATACCTGGGAAGAGTTCCCCGGTTTCTCCACCGTGCGCAAAAGCTTCGGCGGGATGGGCAATTTCGATGAATCCATCGTCGAAATCCCAAGCGGCACCTACGCCGGCACCACCATCCGCCTGTTCAATCCAGCGAACTCCTCCTGGGCGATTTCCTGGATCGATAGCCGCACGCCAGCGTTCGACGTGCCGATGGTTGGGCATTTCGAAGGCGGGATCGGCCGCTTCTATTGCAGCGACACATTCGAAGGCCGGCCGATCCGGGTACGGTTCCTCTGGAGCCGAACCGAGGGCGATGCCCCACGTTGGGAACAGGCTTTTTCGCAAGATGGCGAGGAAACCTGGGAGACCAATTGGGTGATGGATTTCACCCGCGCCAAGGCGCCCGTCCCAGTCGAAGCCTATCTGCTGGAGGGCACGCTGTGAGCCAATATCTGCCGATCCTCGGGACCGTCTTCACCCTCTGCCTCATGGCCTGCGCCTCGCCGGGACCGAACTTCCTGACGGTGAGCAGCGCGGCGGTCGGACGATCGCGCCGTCATGCGATCCTGACCGCGCTCGGCATCATGAGCGGCGATACGATCTGGGCGGTCGCGGCGATCCTGGGCTTTTCGGCGCTACTGGCCGCCTTCCCGGCCTTGGCGTGGGTGCTGACGGTCGGCGGCGGGACCTATCTTGCCTATGTCGGCTGGTGCCTCTGGCGCTCGAGCGGCAGCGGCACGACGGGCAAAGCGGCGGCCAGCGGTTACCTGCCCGCCATGATGGTCAGCCTTACCAACCCGAAAGCGCCGATCTATCTCGCCAGCATCTTCGCGCCGATCCTGGTGCCCGGCACCCCCGATTGGGTGCAACTCGCCGGGATCGCGACCGTCGCCGCCTCCTCGATCCTCTGGTACGTCACCGTCGCCCTCGCGCTCTCCAACGAGGCCGCCCAGCGCAGCTACCGCCGTTATGGCACCTGGATCGATCGCGCCGCCGGCACGCTGCTTATCGGGTTTGGGGTGTGGCTAGTGGTGAGCAGCTAACGATTCCGCAGGAAAACCGCCAGATCAGCCGGATTGAGTCCGGCCGCTGCTCCGATGCGCTCAGCCAAAGCCACCGCGCCCGGCCGCATCGGGCGGATCGGACGATCGAGCCAATAGGAATTGGGGTTGAGGGCGGTGCGCGGATCTACCTCCACCACCCGTCCGGCCGCAAGCGCGCTGGCCGCCAGCGGCGGGCGCGAGAGCGCGATGCCGAGGCCATTGGCGGCGGCATCCAGCACGATGTTGTAATCGTCGAACCGCCGATCCTGCGGGCGCGGGCGATAATCGAGGCCTTGAGCCGAAAACCAGGCGCGCCAGCCCGAGGCGTCGCTGTCATGGATCAGCGGAAACGCCAACAGCCGTTCGGGATCGCCCGTGCCGACCCGGGTCACCCAATCCGGGCTGGCGATAGGCGCGCACCATTCCTCGAACAGTTTGACCGAGATCCGCCCCGGTGTGCCGCCTCGCCCGCAGCGGATGGCGAGCTCCATGCCGTCTTCTTCGAGGTCGCTCATCCGGCCATCGACCCGCAGCACGATCCGCAAATTGGGGCTGCCGGCTTCGAGTTGCGCCAGACGCGGCATCAGCCAGAGCCCGCAGACCGATTGCAGGGAAGCAAGCCGCACCACTTCGGTCCCGCGCGGCTCGCTCCAACGATCGGAGGTATCGGCGATCAGGGCAAAAGCCTCGCGTGTACGCTCCAGCAATCTTTGGCCATCGGGCGTCAGATCGACCCCGCGTGCCTGCCGCTCGAAAAGCTTCACCCCCAACCATTGTTCGAGTTTGGCGACCTGGCGCGAGATCGAGCCATGGGTGAGGTTCGCGGCTTCAGCGGCGCCGGAAAAGCTGCCGGCCCGCGCCGCCGCTTCGAAGGCGCGCAGGGATTCCAGAGGTGGCAGTTGTGGCAAGCTGTGATTCATGCTCACAGCTCATGCTCCATTTGCTCATTTGTCAACAGGCTCGCCGAGGCGCTTAGTGTCTGCAACAAATTCAGATACGGAGCTTTGCCATGTCAGCCCCCGCACTCTCCTTGAACGCCAGCCCGCGTGTCAGCCTTGGCACCACCCTCGCCGTTTTGGCGACGATCTTCGGTTGGGCTTCCTCCTTCCCCGCCATCCGCGCTGCCCTCGTCGATATCGGCCCGATCGAACTCGGCGCTCTGCGGTTTCTGATCGCAGCAGTGCCGGCGGGGCTTTTTCTGCTGATCCAGCGCGCGCCGCTGCCAACCTTGGGGGAAGCCTGGCGCTTTGCTACCGGCGGGCTGCTGTTCATCGCGCTTTATGCCGCGCTGCTGAATACCGGCGAGAAGACCGTTTCATCCGGCGCCGCCAGCTTCATCGTGAATACCAGCCCGATCATCACCGCCGCCCTGGCAATGGCGCTCTTGGGCGAAAAATTCGGCAAGATCGCCTGGGTCGGGACCGTGGTTTCCTTTTCCGGTATCGGCCTCATCGCGCTGGGTGAACAGGGCGGCCTTGCCCTTGATAGCGGCGCCTTCTTAATCCTGGGGGCCGCCCTCTGCACCTCGGTCACCACGGTCGTGCAGAAGCCTTTGTTTGCCCGCCACCGTGCCCTCACCGTGTCGGCCTGGAACATGGTGCTGGGTGCGCTTTTCCTCTCGCCCTTCCTGCCTGTGGGGTTCGAGCAGGTGCAAACCGCCTCGAACCATGCCGTCTTCTCTGTGATCTTCTTAGGATTGGTCCCGAGCCTCATGTCCTATGCCACCTGGACCATCGCCCTCTCGCGACTGCCGGCCGGCAAAGCCTCGAACCTACTGTTCTGCATCCCGCCCGTTGCGACGGTCATCGGCTTCCTGTGGCTTGGCGAAGTTCCGACGCTGCTCGGCACCATCGGCGGTGTGCTGGCCCTGGTCGGCGTCGGGATCGTGCACTTAAAGAAGTAAACCTATCGGCCGTTGGCCTACTTGAGGCCCTATCACCGTCATCCCCCGACTTGATCGGGGGATCTCCTTCGAGGATTTTCCACACTCTCTCAGCCAGATTGGAAAGGCTCCCAGAGGAGATGCCCCGGTTAAACCGGGGCATAACGCTTGTACGGAGCCACGGCATTTTACCCCGTCGTATAAAGCTTCACTTCCTCGTTCCCCGAGGCGACCCAGGGAATCTGTTTCTCGAACGTCATGCCGATCTTTTCGAGCACATGGGCCGAGGCCTGATTATCGGGGCTGATCACCGCCACAATCCGTTTCAGCCCGAGGGTGCCGAGCCCATAGCTAAGGGCCCCGCGCGCGGCTTCGGTCGCATAGCCCTGGCCGGCATGGCGTGCCAGCAAGGCATAGCCGACATCCACCTCGTCCCAGGTATCGCGCTTGATGAGGCCACACATGCCGATCGGCTGCAGCGTCGCCTTCACGACCACGGCATAAAGGCCAAAGCCGTTCTTCGCATAACTCGCGGCCGGGCCATTCAGGATATAGCTCTCGGCATCCGCGATGGTCCGCACGCCACGATCGGCGATATTATTGATGAATCCCACATCGTTCAGCAGTTCCAGAATGAAGGGGGCATCTTCCAGTGTGAAGTGCCGCAGGAACAGTCGTTGCGTCTCCAGAACCTTCACGTCGCAAACCCTCTTAATATCGCGTCGATCGTCTCGCCGGCCTGGAACTTTGCCGGCCCCACGAAGTTACTCTGACGGCCGGTAGGTTTGTCGAGAGGGATCCCCACTCCAATCCATCCGCGCCCTGTTTCAGAGACATGGTTGGAGGATACCGCGGTGACGGCGATGTACAGTGAAGTTCCCTTTATCGCCCGCGCGATGACCCCGCCTTCGGCTCCCGCGGAATCCTATCCTCTGCGCCTGCGCATCGGCTGCGACATCCGCTATGAGCTGCCCCAGCCGACCCCGATGATCCTGATGGTGACAGTCCATGACACCAAGCAGAACCATCTGGAGGCGCCGGATCGCATCACCACCGTCCCGCCGGTGCCGATCCAGGCTTATAGAGATGATTTCGGCAATACCTGCCACCGCCTGATCGCGCCCAAGGGCGATTTCCGCATCCAAATCGATACCGTGATGCGTGATAACGGGCTGCCCGATCCAGAGGTGTCCGAGGCCGAGCAATATGCCGTCGAACGTCTGCCGGCCGGGACCCTCAAATATCTACTGCCCAGCCGCTATTGCGATACCGAATTTCTGTCTGATATCGCCTGGGAACGTTTCCGCCATGTCACGCCCGGCTGGGCGCGGGTGCAGGCGATTTGCGATTTCGTCCACCACTATCTGACCTTTGGCTATCATCATTCCCGCCCGACCCGTACCGCCTCCGAGGCTTATCAGGAGCGCCAGGGCGTGTGCCGCGACTTTGCCCATCTGGCGATCGCACTCTGCCGCTGCCTCAATATCCCGGCACGCTATTGCACGGGTTATGTCAGCGACGTCGGCCTCAATCCGCCGCCGGCCGATCCGATGGATTATGCGGCCTGGATGGAAGTCTATCTCGGCGGGCGCTGGCATGTGTTCGACCCGCGCAACAATGCCCCGCGTATCGGCCGTATCCTAATCGGGGTCGGCCGCGATGCGGCCGATGTGCCGATTGTCCATAGCTTCGGGGCCAATCGGCTGACCGGTTTCACCGTGGTGACCGAAGAGGTGGGGTGAGCTTACCTACTTAAAATCCCGACTACGTGGGATTGCGTGGGTGTTCCTGGGGTGGCCGGCCCGGAAGGGTTTGGGCTGCGGGGCGAGTGGTTCTTCGGCAGGCGTGGGCAGATAACGGCCGGGGTCGGTCAGGCGGGCGAGATCGCCGCTCCGGTCTTCCAGATGTTCGGCGACCAGATGAATGACCGGCACCGCGCCGCTGTCGGAACGTTGCAGCCGGCCACGGATTTCCATCACACGAGCGGTCATCAGCACCCGGCGATAGGCATCGACCGTCTGCTGCCAGAGCACGCCATTGACGATGCCATATTCATCTTCCAGCGTGACAAACACGACCCCTTTCGAGGTGCCGGGCCGTTGGCGAACCAGCACGAGGCCGGCAAAGGAGACACGGGTGCCGTCCTTGGCCTGAGCGACCTCATCCGATGTTTTGATGCCTTCCCGGCGCCAGACATCGCGGACGAAGCTGATCGGATGGTTCTTCAAGGACAGGCCCGTTGCGCGGTAATCTTCGATCACCGCTTCACCGGGTGGCAGAAGGGGCAGGTTGGGCGAGGGTTCGTTAAAGAGGCTGATGTCCTCGCCAGCGCCGGCGAAGAGCGGCAGCGGTGCTTCCAAGGTCAGGGCTTTGGCCGCCCAGAGGGCTGAGCGCCGATCGATACCGATGGAGCCGAAGGCATCGGCCTCGGCCAGCGCCTCCACGGAGCGCCGCGACAGGCCCGCGCGGCGCTGCACCGCCTCGATCGAATGATACCCCTCGCGGCGCTGCGCGATCAGCTTCTCGGCCGCTTGTTTGCTGAAGCTTTGGATCAGGCGCAAGCCGAGGCGTAAAGCCGGATGATAATTGCCGGCTTCGATGGTGCAGTCCCATTGCGAGAGATTGATGTCGGCGGGCCGAACCTCGACGCCGTTTTTACGAGCGTCGCCCACAATCTGGGCCGGGGCATAAAAGCCCATGGGCTGGGAATTCAGAAGGGCTGCGGCAAAGATCGATGGGTGATGTTTCTTGAGCCAGGCAGAAATATAGACGAGGCGCGAGAAGCTGGCCGAATGGCTTTCCGGGAAGCCATATTCGCCGAACCCCTTGATTTGGTTGAAGCAGTTCTGGGCAAATTCCGGCGTGTAACCCCGTGCGACCATCCGGCCCACCATCTTGTCCTGCAGGGTCTCGATGGTGCCGCGCCGGCGGAAGGTCGCCATGGCGTAACGCAGTTCGTTGAGTTCGTTTTCGCTGAACTTGGCTGCGATCTGGGCGATCCGCATCGCCTGTTCCTGGAAGATCGGCACGCCCTTGGTGCGTTCCAGCACCTCTTTCAATTCTTGTTCATGGCCGTACATCGTATCGTCGACCTTATCGATCCCATCACGCCGCCGCAGATAGGGATGGACCATATTGCCCTGGATCGGGCCAGGGCGGACGATGGCGACCTGGATAACGAGATCGTAGAATTCCCGGGGCTTCAAGCGCGGCAGCATGTTCATCTGCGCGCGGCTTTCCACCTGGAAAACGCCCAGGCTCTCCGCCTTGCAGAGCATGTCATAGACGGTCGGGTCCTCGCGCGGGACTGTGTGTAATTCATACTCCTCGTTGTGAAAATCCTTCAGCATGCCGAAGGCGCGCTTGATGCAGGTGAGCATGCCGAGCGCCAGCACATCGACCTTCATCATGCCGAGCGCATTGATGTCGTCCTTGTCCCATTCGATGAAGGTCCGCTTTTCCATGGCGGCATTGCCGATGGGCACGGTGTCTTCCAGGGAAACGCGCGTCAGGACAAACCCGCCGACATGCTGGGAGAGATGGCGGGGAAAGCCGATCAGTTCTTCGGTCAGGCGCATGGCTAGGGCGAGGCGTGGCTCATGGGGGTTGAGACCTGCCTCGCGCACGCGATCGTCATCGACCCCGGCACCATAGCTGCCCCAGACGAGGCCGGAGAGGGCGGAGGTGACATCCTCCGACAGCCCCATAACCTTGCCGACATCCCGAATGGCGCTGCGCCCGCGATAGGAAATGACGGTAGCGGCGATGCCGGCACGGTGCAGGCCATAACGGCGATAGAGATATTGGATGACCTCTTCGCGCCGCTCATGTTCGAAATCGACATCGATATCGGGTGGCTCGTTGCGCTCGATATTGATGAAGCGCTCGAACAGGACTGCCGTGTCTTTGGGATCGACATTGGTGATGCCCAAGACATAACAGACGGCGGAATTAGCGGCGGATCCCCGCCCTTGGCACAGGATCCCCTCGCCCCTGGCGAAGGCCACGATGTCGTTCACGGTCAGGAAGTAGGGCGCATACTCCTTGAAGGCGATGAGATCCAGCTCCTTGCGCAAGAGCAGTTTTACTTTCTCGGGCACGCCATCGGGGTAGCGCTCCAGCGCCCCGACCCAGGTTCGGAACTCAAGATATTCCTGGGGTGTCGATCCCGGTGGCACCGGTTCGTTGGGATATTCATATTTCAGCTCATCAAGATTGAAGCGGCAGCGGTCGGCGATCTCCACCGTGCGTGCCAGGGCCTCGGGATAATCTTTGAACAGCTCTGCCATCACGGCGGCTGGCTTCAGGTGCCGTTCGGCATTGGGGAAGAGGCGTTTGCCGGCGGCCTCGATGGTACAGCCCTCGCGGATGCAGGTCAGGACATCCTGCAAGGGCCGGCGGGATGGGATATGGTAATGCACATCGTTGGTCGCGACCAACGGGGCGCCGCATCTCTCCGCCAAGTCCGCCAGCGCAGCCAGTCGGGCCTCATCCCCGCCGCTCAGCAGATGCTGTCCCGCAAGATAGGCTGACCAGGGGCGGCGCTGGCCCAATTCCGTCAGCCAGTCGGCAAAAGCCTCGTCCAACCTGTCCGGGGCCAGCACGATCAGGATCTGGCCCGTCAGGATCTCGTCGGTCAGATCCTCCCAATGCAGGATGCAGGCGCCCTTGATTGCCCGCCGCTTGCCGAGGGTCAGCAACCGGCAAAGGCGGCCATAGGCGGCTCGGTCGGTCGGGTAGCAGAGCAGGGAGGGTCCATCGGTCAGATCCAGACGGCAGCCGATGACAAGGCGCATGCCGATATCGCGGGTGCGCTTATGGGCCCGCACCACCCCGGCCAAGCTATTGCGGTCGGTGATGGCGATGGCGGTAAGACCCAGTGTCTGAGCCGTCGAAACCATTTCGTCCGGGTGGCTGGCCCCGCGCAGGAAGCTGAAATTGCTGGTGACCTGAAGTTCCGCGTAGGCCTGTGTGTTTGGTTGAGGGGTCATGCAAAGACCCCCTGCAAGAACCAGCCGCCGCGCCCGTCGGGTGTCACCTCGCGATAGAGCCAATAGCGTCCGCCCGTTTCATCCTCGACCCGCCAATAATCGCGCGGCCCGGTGCCGGGAGCAGCCTGCCACCATTCAGGCCCAATGCGTTCGGGGCCGATGGCTTTAGCGACGCGATAATCCCCGCCGCGCCAATAAAACCGTGCGCAGCCATCGCCCTGGACCGCCTCGGCCGGGGCGAACAGCAGGGGCGGACGGTCGAGGCGTGCAGGCCAGCTGAGGCCTTCGTCGGCCAACGGATCGCCCTTACGACAGGCGCGTTCGGGTAGGTGACTGTCGACCGGTTGAGGTGTCGAGAGGGCCTGCGAGCCGAGGCGCTGGCGCAATCGGTCGATCAGATGGGCAAAACCATCCCCGGCGGCGCGGTCCCCGGCGAGGCGGCGCTGAGTCTGATGGAAGGGTTCGGTAACCGGGGCTTCTAGGGTCGCGGCCTCGATCCCGAAACCGGGTTCGGCCCCATCCAAGGGATCACGGAAGAGGCGCGCGAGATACCGCGCATCATGTTCGGCAACCGCCGTGCCGATGGTGAAGCTCTGCCGGGTGCCATCGACTTTTTCGAGTGTATAAACGAGGCGCCGCACGCCAAGCCCTGCATCGGCGAGATCTTGGGTCAGAAGATCGAGCAGCCGGTCGAGCGCAGCATCGATATCCTCGCGCTTGCCGATGGGTTCGACAAAAGGCAGACGACGGGCATAGCGCACCCGAGGACGCCGCCAAGGCAGGGCAGCCTCCCGTCGTCCCAGCACCTGATCGAGGCGCAGCAGGGCTTCTTGCCCAAAGCGGCTGGCGAGCGGCCCGCGCGGCAGGGCCATCAGATCGCCGATCCGCCGCAGGCCCAAGTGATGCAGACCCTCCAGCGTCTCGGCCGCAAGGCGTAGAGCCGCGATCGGCAGGCCGGCGAGCATCTGGCGCGCTGCCCCCGGCGGCAGGATCCCGGCATCGCCATAACGGGCCCAGGCCCAGGCGGCGCCGGCCGTGTCGGCAATCGCGGTGCGGATCTGAAAGCCGAGCTTGGAAAGCCGCGCTGCCATATCTTTCAACACGCCGTCCTCGCCGCCAAACAGATGAGTCGCGCCGGTCAGATCGATGACGATCCCGTCCGGCCCATCGGCGGCAGTCAGTGGCGACCAGCGCCGGGCCTCATCCGCCATGCGGGCCAGCGCCGCCTGGGCGAGGGCCAAGTCAAAGGGATGGGTCACGAGATGTGGGATGGCAGCCAGGGCATCGGCGAGGCGCTGCCCGACGTGCAAGCCCAGCTTAACCGCCCCTGCATCGATGGCGGCTAGACACAGTCCATGGCGGTCGCGCTCCACTAAGGCAAAGGGCGTGGCCGCTTCGGCTTTGCGGCGGAAAAGGTCAGTCGCCCAATGGGGAAACCAGATGGAAGCAAAGCGCTTCATCCTGCCACTCCACCAGAAACCGGCGCGGCTGCCCGCCCCGGCAGCGCATGAGATCGAGCCGCCAGCGCAGGGCACCCGTCTCGCTACTGGGGGCCGGATCGATCTGCCAGCGCGTCAGGGCCGCTGAACTACCGCCGCCCTGTCGGATCAGCAGGCCCAGGCTGCCGCCGGCTTCGGCGGCGAGTTGCAGACGACGGGTGGCGGTCAGATCCGGGTCTGCCCCTTGGGCGATGACGACGGCGAGGGTCCGGCTTTTCAGGGCTTCTTCCAAGGCCCACAGCAGGGTCGGCCCACGCGGAGCATCGACCAGCACCAGCCGACGGGGCGAGAGGGCAAACCGGGCAAGTCCCGGCCCATAGAGCAAAGGTCCTCCTGGCGGTGCGAGGCAAAGGACCCGCCCGTCTGCCCGGCCGGCGCAAGCCAGCGCAAATCCCAGGGCGCCGGACCCCGCCATCTCATGCAGGGCGCCGGTGGCCAGCCCGCCCCAGGGCAGTGCGTTATCAAGGGCTGTATCCCCGAAAGACAGCGCCTTATCGGCAGGCGCCATCGGCCGTTCCAAACGGCGGATCAACTGGCGCAAGACACCGGTATCGGCGGGCGGGGGACTCATGGCGCGAACATTTTCCAAAAATGAATGTTCGCATTATGTTCTCTATAGAAAGAGAGAGTCAAGACGGCGGGAATTCAACCATCTGCACGCCTGTTGCCCGATTAATACGTGTTTGGTCTATTGCTTCTCGACCAAACTGGCCCTGCCCACCGCGCGGAAGAGGCCGGCAACCAGCAAGGTGCCGAGAATGCTAAGCAGCCCCCCGCCCACCAGGGCCGCCACCGGCGAGAAGGTACGGGCGGAGAAGCCGACTTGAGCATTGCCCAGCGCCGGACTGAGGCTCGCCTGCATCATCCAGAGGCTGGACACCCGGCCCATCATGGCGTCGGGGATATTGGATTGCAGCAGGGCTCCGCGCAGGATTTCCGCGACCGTATAGGCAAAGCCGGCACCCGCTAAGAAGACCATGGCCCAAACAATATCCCCCGCTAAACCAAAAGCCGCGACCATCCCGCCCCAGGCCAGCGTCACGCCGATCAAGACCCCACCGGTATGCTGGAACTTACCCATCCAGCCCGAGGTGAGCGCCGCGACCAGAGCGCCGGCGGCAAAGGCCGAATGCAGCAAACCCACCGTCTCCGCCCCGCCGCCCAGCGTGCCGGCGCCCAGTTCCGGAAAGACCGCAAAGGGCATGGAGAAAATGACGGCAGCGAGGTCGATCAGCAGCAGCCCGCCGATCAGTTTGTTACTGCCGATGAAACGGGCGGCTTCCTTGAGGCCCGCGATCCCCGGCGTGTTGGTGCCACGTCCCTCGGGCCGCAGCGGTTTCATGAAAAGGATCATCAGCGGGGTGAAGGCGACCCCGATGGCGCAGAAGAGATAACAGGCGGCAAGCCCCCAGCGCGCGATCATCGCGGCGGCCAGCAAGGGGCCAACGACCGTACCGAACTGGGTAGCGGCGGCATTGAGCGCGCCGGTCGCGGCCAAGCGCTGTTTGCCCACCAAGGCCGGAATAGCGGCGATGAAGGCGGGGGAACTAAGGCCCCCGGTCGCGCCCGAGAGGCTGGCCGCAACATGGATCGGCCAGAGCTTCGGGTCATCCGACAGGGTGTTTAGCAGCAACAGGACATTGACCGGCACGAAGGCCGCGCGCGCCCAGAACAGCAACGCCTTTCGGTCATAGCGATCGGCCAGGAACCCGCCGACAATTAGGAAAAAGAACGCCGCCACCGCGATGGTGACATTGATCAGCCCGACCTGGAACGACGATCCGCTGATCGCATAGATCTGGCTATTGCAGGCAACCACCATCACCCCGATGCAAAGGAGCGTGATGGCGTGACCGGCATAGAGAAGGCGGAAGTCCGGGACCTCGCGCAGAGGCGCGAGGTCGATCATGAAAGATTTCAATCGACCGGCTTTCCGGCGAAATCATCCTCGGACGTGCCGCGCCGCCAATAAGCAATGCAGTAATGCTGGGTCTTGGCCAGTTCGAGTTCATTACGGAAATAGCGCCGCAGCGATTTGAAGGCGGAAAACTCGCTGGCCGTCCAGGCAAAGGCTTTGACGTCTGTCGGCCAATCGACCGAGCGCACGGCGGCTTCCAGCAGATGGGTGGTGCCAGGTTCGGCGCCGCCGCGATGCAGCCACATCACCTCAATCTGGGTGGCATTAGCGAGGCGCTGTTCTTCGGCCTCATTCGCCACCTCAATGAACGCGCGGCCCTTGGTCGAGGGCGGCATATCTTCCAGGATGCGGGCAATGGCCGGCAGGGCGGTCTCGTCACCCGCCAACAGTACCCAATCGGCGTCGGGCACTTCGCCGCCGCCCGGCCCCAAGATGCCGACCACATCGCCGGGCTGGCAATGGCTGGCCCAGCGGGAACCGGCAGTCTCATCGCCATGCAGCACCACGTCGAAATCCATCGTGCCGGCCTCGACGTCGATGGCGCGGATCGTATAGGTGCGGAGCGTCAGGGTATCCTCGCCCTGCGGCCAGATCAGGATGCCGTTGACGCCGAAACCGGGCCAGACCGGCGCGCGGCCGACGGGCGGGATCAACAGGCGGATATGCAGGCCGCCGAGATTGAAGCGATCCAGTCGCTCGCCAGACAGGGTCACTCGGCGCATATGGGGCGTGACGTTGGAGGCACCGACGACTTTGAGCTCGCGGAAATAGGCCGGCGTGCGGGTCTCGCAACCATCGCCGACCCAGACGAGGTTCGGCACCGTGCCCGGCCCGACGAATTCCTCAAGGTGATAGGCAACGCCGGCGCGCATCAGATCGAGGTAACCCATATCGCTCGCTTCGACCCGGAAAACCAGTTCGCGGCCGTCGATCTTCATCACCGTGCGACCGATGGAAAAGGCGGCCTCGCCCCCCTTGGCCGTCCGGGTGATCTTGGCGTCATGCTCGACAAAATGCTCGCAGATCGCATCGATCACTTGTCCCGGTTCGGCAACGCCGACACGCACTTCGGAGACGAGGGTCATCGGGGCTTCTCTTTCTGTCGTCATTAGATCGCTACCCGGTCGAACATCTCGTCGACCAGCACTTGCAGGCGGCCTTTAGAGCAAGGCTCGACCCGGGCGGAAACGCCATAGACATCGGCCAGCATCTGGGGCGTGATCGCTTCGGCAGGCGTGCCGGATGAGACCAGACGCCCATGATCCAGCACCAGAATCCGGTCGGCCCAACGGGCGGCGAGCGCCAGATCATGCAGCACCACAACGACCGCGCAGCCGCTATCGGCGATCGCGCGGGCAACCGACATCACCTGGGCCTGATGACGCAGATCGAGGGCACTGGTCGGCTCGTCCAGCAGCAGCAATTTCGGATCGCGCACGATGGCTTGGGCCAACCCGACCATCTGGCGCTGCCCGCCCGAGAGGGTATCGAGCGAGGCCATGGTCAGATCATCGATGCCGAGGCGAATCAGCACGGCGGCGGCTTTTTCACGGGCTTCAGCGGTGTTCTTCGGCCGCTGCCCCGAGGGCGAAGCCATCAGGGCGCTGACCACGGTTTCCAACACCCGCAGTTGCACCCCGCCCGGCAGGGCCTGGGGCATGAAGGCGATCTCGCGCGCGCGGTCGGCCAAGGTCGCGCGTTGCAGATCCATCGTGCCCCAGGCGATGCTGCCCTTGGACGGGATCAGCCCGGCGATGGATTTCAGCAGGGTCGATTTTCCTGCGGCATTGGGGCCAACCAGCGCGGTCACGGCGTTCGACGGCAGATCCGGCAGGGTCAGATCCTGGATGATCGCCCGTTTGCCCAGCGTGACGGAGAGGTTTTTGACGCTCAACACGCTCATAGCCGCTCTTTCCGCTTCAGGATGAGGGCAAAGAAGATCGGCAGACCGACCAGCGCCGTCACGATGCCAACCGGCACCAGAATGCCCGGAATGATCATCTTGGAAGCGATCGACGACAGCGACATGACGAGTGCGCCCATGAGGGCACTGACCGGCAGGAAGAAACGGTGATCTTCCCCGACCAGCAGGCGCGCGATATGTGGGCCGACGAGACCGATGAAGCCGATGATGCCGACAAAGGCGACGGAGGCCGAAGTCAGCAGGGAGATGCGCAGCAGCGAATAGATCCGCAGCCGGCCGACATCGACCCCAAAGCTACGAGCGCGATCTTCTCCTAAGCGCAGGGCCGTCAGGCTCCAGGCGGCGCGGAAGGACATCGGCGAAATGACAGCGACCACCACGGCCAGAATGCCGATCGATTCCCAATTGGCACGTGTCAGGCTGCCGAGCGTCCAGAACACGAGGCGCTGCAAGGTTTCCTGCGAGGCGACGAACTGGAGGAGCGAGACCAAGGCATTGAAGGTGAAGACCAGTGCGATGCCGAACAGCACCAGGGTTTCCGCCCCCGCCCCGCGCATGCGCACCAGCAATTGCAGCAGCGCCATCGATCCGAAGGCAAAGACAAACGCATTGAAGGCGACGATCCAGCCCTGCGGAATGCCCGGTAGGCTCATGCCCAACACAATGGCGAAGGCAGCGCCCAGAGAGGCCGCCGACGAAACGCCCAGCGTGAAGGGACTGGCCATCGCATTATTCATCATGGTCTGCATTTCGGCGCCCGCCAGCGACAGGCCGATCCCGACCAGCACCGCCATGGTCGCCGCCGGCAGACGGACCTGCCACAAGATGACCGTGACTGACCGCCGGGCTTCTTCGGGAAAGAACAGGCCTTGCAGGGTTTCACCCACCGTCAGGCCGGACGGGCCAAGCGCCACATCCAGCAGGAAAGCCCCGAGCGTCAGAAAGCTTAAAGCCGCCACGATGAACACGCGGCGGCGGAGCAGGAGTCCGTAGTCGGCCAGAGGGTCGGCCTTAGTCGCAATATCCGTCACTGTTTTGCCGGTTCCTTCAGATCGATCCAATAGGTGCCCTCGAACGGGACCGCCAGGAAGCGCTTATTGATCTCCGCCCTATCGGCATCCGGATCAAGATCGGCAAAGACCTTGGGCTGAATCCATTTCGCCAGGGTTTCGATGGCGAGGATGTTCAAGGGACTGCCGTTGAAGAAGTTCCAGAGGCCATGCACTCGGCCTTTGTCCTTGGCCGAGAGGTCCGAAATCCCCGGCGTCTGCATCACGCCAGCCAGGCTAGCCCGGGCCTCGGCCTTGTCGATGCCGAAACCGACCGCGAGCGCGCCCTTCTGTTTGAGCTGCGGCAGGCCGGTTGCGATATAGATTTCCGGGTCCCGGTCGATGAGATACTCGAGGTTCAGCTGCCCGCCATTCTCAGTCGGGAATTTCTCGCCCCCGATATTCTGCCCGCCAACCAGGCGGATATATTCACCGGTGCCGCCCGATCCGGCCGACCAGCAGCAGGGCCAGATGCCCGGATAGGCATGCAGCATCACGGATGGCTTATCCGGCAGGCCGGCCGCCACGCGGGTGCGGATCACGTCCATCCGCGCGCTATAAAAATCAATGAAAGCCTTGGCCTCCGCCTCGCGCCCCAGAGCTTCTCCCAAGACCCGGATGCTCTCGACCGTGTTTTTCAGCGGATCGCGATAGAAATCGATCACCACGACCGGAATGCCCGCGGCTTCGAATTTCGCGAGCGCCGGATCCTGCACCCCGCCCGGCACCTGCCAGGCACTGAAAATCGCAAGGTCTGGCGAGACCGACAGCGCCTTTTCGAGTGAGAAGGTATCGCCCGTGCCGGCCCCGACCACCGGCACCTCGGCCAGTTTCGGGAAAGCTTTGGTATAGATGCCATAGACCACGGGATCGAGGGCCGCGAGGTCCCCGCCCCAGGCCGCCAGCAGATCGGCCGGCTGCTTGGTCAAAAGGCCGAGCGTCTGGATCTGGAAGCCTTCGGCCAGCATCAGGCGTTTGGGCGCGGCCGTCAGCGTGACCTTGCGGCCCAGAACGTCCGTCACCTCACGCGGCCAGGGCGCATTTTGTGCAAAGGCAGATGGCGCCGCTGAAACCAGCGACGCCACCAGAACCACAGCCCAGACAAGCGCCAGAGCCAAACGGAAGGGATTTACCACTTATAGCTCGCGTTCAGCATGGCGCGACGGCTTTCACCCCAGTAGCAATATTCGGCGTTGGTGGTCGTGCCCGTGCAGGCAGAGACATAACGCTTGTCGAAGAGGTTGGAGATGTTCAGACCCAGGCGCCAACCTTCGATATCGTAGAAGATTGTGGCATCGGCAATCGTATAATCGGGCACATAGCGGGTGTTGGCATCATTAGCCGGCGAATTGCCGACATAGCGCACGCCACCACCAAAGCCGAGGCCACGCAGGTCACCCGACTGGAAGGTATAATCCGCCCAGGCCGAGGCATACATTTCCGGCGCCGAGGTCGGGCGATTGCCCTTATAGCCGCCCTTGGTGATTTCAAGTTCATGGGCGGTGAACGAACCACGCAGGTTCAAGCCGTCGGTGATGTTGGCCAGCGCTTCGACTTCGAAACCGCGCGAGCGGACTTCGTCAAGCTGGGTGCCGGCGAAGATACCCGTACCCGTGCTGATCACATTTTGACGGACGATGTCGAAGACCGCCGCCGTAATCATGCTGTTCTTGCCTTCGGGCTGGAACTTCACACCGACTTCGTACTGACGGCCTTCTTCCGGCTTGTAGAGCGTGCCTGCGCCGGAGATACCAACAGTCGGCGCGAAGAAGGTCGAATAGCTGACGTAAGGCGACAGGCCAAAGTCGAACTTATAGAGCAAGGCGGCACGACCGCTGAAGCTGCTGTCGTTCCGGTCCAGGTCCAGATTGCCAGGAATATGAGCGACCTGTTCGGTCTTTACCCAATCATGGCGACCCGACAGGGTCAGGAACCAATTGTCCAGCTTCATTTCGTCCTGAACATAGACGCCGTAGCTGTTCATAAGCTGGGTATTATCGTTATACGGCAGAGCGCTCGGGGGCGTGCCGCCATAGACCGGATTACTGACATTCAGCGGGTTCACGAAGGCAAACCGGTCGTTGTTGTCCGTGCGGTAGTACTTGTAGTCGAAGCCAGCCAGGATCGTGTGGTCGACTGGCCCGGTTGAGGCCTTGGCGATCGCCGAATTATCGATCGAGAAGAGGTTTGAGGTCGGCTGGCTCAGACCCCAGAGGCGGCTGAAGGTCGGGCCGGCGATCGGAACCGGCATCGAATAGGTCAGACCGTACTGGACGTCGAGGTAGGTGTATTTGGTGTTCTGACGCAGGGTCAGCCAATCGTTGAGCTTATGTTCGAACTCATAACCCAACATCAGCTGATTACGATCGAAGCGGTCCCAATCTTCACCGAAGTTGAAGTCGCGATCGAGATAGCCATACCCGGGGATCGGCACGACCGTGCCTTCATAGGGCAGGAAGGTCGGCTGCAGCTTCGGGCCGGTATGGTCGCGCTGATAGGAGGTCAGGATGGTGAGGCTGGTGTCTTCATCCGGGCGCCAGGTCAGGGCCGGGGCAATGAAGATCCGCTCGTCGCCGCTGTTGTCGCCATAAAGCTCGCCGCCGCGACCCAGCGCGGTCAGGCGATAGGACCATTTGCCGTCGGGGTCGATTGATCCCGTGACGTCGCCCGCCGCATAATATTGGCCGAAGTTATCGAAGCCGGTTTCAACTTCGCGCTGGGTTTCGGTCGAGGGGCGCTTGGAGATCATATTGACGAAACCGCCGGCCGGCGCGCCGCCATACATGACGGAGTTCGGGCCTTTGACGACTTCCACCCGCTCTAGCCCATAGGCTTCGATACGGGCGCCGGCATAACCGGTCGCGAACAACGAATGACCGTCGAGGAAACCACCGTCTGCTGTCGAATGGATACCGCGGATCGCAAACCAATCATGACGGGTATCGGTGCCGAACCGTTCCGATCGGATGCCGCTGGTATAGCGGGTGGCGGCATCGACGGTGCGGGCACCCTGGGCGGTCATCGCGTCGCGGGTCACGACCGATACCGACTGCGGGGTTTCAATCAGGGCGGCGTTGGTCTTGGTCGCCGTCGCGCTGCGGGTCGCGACAATACCTTCGACCGGACCGACCGGGCTTTCCGTGCGGGCCTGGCCCTGGATCACCAGCGGCGCCAGGGTGGTCGAACCACTATTGGCAGCGGCCAGCTTCTGGATGGTGACCGACTTCGGGCCGGTATAGACCGGGCCGAAACCCGTGCCCGACAGCAGGCGGTTCAGCGCGTCCTGCGGGGCCAGCGAGCCATTAACACCCGGCGACTGCACGCCGTTGGTGACGCCGGCATCATAAAGAACCTGCACGCCGCTGGCAGCACCGAAGGCGGCCAGGGCGCCATCAAGCGACTGCGGACGGATCGAGAAGGCGACCGGCGCGGTTTGGGCCTGGGCGGCCGAGGGCACCAGGGCGACGGTAATCAGCGGAAAGGCAACCAGGGAAGTCCCCGACAGAAGAATCGCGGCAATGCTTCCGCGCTTAAATTTCGACCAACCGGTCTCCGACTGCCTCATTCCCTGTCCCTTTTCTAGACACATGCGATCGCGATTGCGAACTGCTCTCATTGTCTAAGACGACAGCGGAAGCGGAACCCGAACCAGAAAAGTGAAGTTTCTTAGTTTTTTTGGAAATCTCTCCAGGGGGCGTCATCCCCGGACTTGATCCGGGGATCTCCTTCAGAGAAAGGCGACGCGGTGTAGCCACACGAGATCCCAGGGTCAAGCCCTGGGATGACGAGATCTAAAGGTATCGGCCTAGCTTAGGACGATCAGCCGATTGGTGATGCGGGTTTCCGAAACGCCCAGGGTCTGCTCGATGTGATGCAGCAGTTCTTCGGTGCGGTCGAGATGGAAGACCCCGGTCACCCGATGATCCGCGCGTTTGGGATCGACGATCACAATCCAGCCGGACCGATAGCGGTTCACTTCTTCGATCACCTTGCCCAGGCGCTCGTCCCGGAAGATCAGCAGCCCCTTGCTCCAGGCAGTCGCGATCTGGGCATCGATCTCGCTGACGTCCCCCAAATCGCGGCCATAGCGGATACGCTGCCCTGCGGTCAGCCGGGCAATCCGATTGGCGGCGACATCGATCATGCCCTCAACGCAGGTGACGGAAACCTGACTATCCTCGCGATGGACCGAGAAAACGGTCCCAACCGCCGTCGTGCGGCCGGCAGCGGCATGAACGACAAAAGGCCGGCTCTTGTCCGGCGTCACGGTGAAAAGCGCCTCGCCCTCAATGAGGTCGATCCGGCGTTCCTGGTCGGAAAAGCGCACCGACAGGGCCGTGCGGGTATTTAGGTCGATCCGGCTGCCGTCGGGCAGCTCCACGGTTCGTCGCTCACCCACGGCGGTGCGGTAGTCGGCAAAGAGCGCCCCCATCGAGGGACCAAGAACGCCATAACCGCCCGCCACCACGGCCAGGCCGGCGACACTGGCCGCCAGGGCGCCCGAGCGCAGGAAATTGCGGCGGCCCATTTTCTGGGGAAAAGCATGGATCGTCGCGGTTGGCCGTGGCGCCGCAATATCGGCCTTGCCCACCAGCTTCCAGAGATGGACGGCTTCACGATAGGCCTGTTCCTGCGCCGCGCCCGATGCCCGCCAGCCCTTCAGGGCCTCGGCATCGGCCTCGGTCGCTTCACCCGACGTCAAACGCACGACAAAGGCCAAAGCCTGCCGTGTCATCGGGTCGAGATCGGAACTCATCGTATCCTGGGACATCTGATCCATTATCACTTCGGGGCGGCTTTGGTCGGAAAGCCAACCCTCGTCGCACTACTCTCTATCCTCTAAGACGTTTCAGACTGTCCAGACCCGAATCGGCCTCGGATCGATCGGCGCAATCGAGCCGCACAAAATTCCATCGCTTTAAAAACATCTTTTTCAACCGTCCGCGTTGAAACATCGAATTTTTCGGCAATGTCCCGATGGGTCATGCCTTCGATACGGGCCAAACGAAAGATTTCCCGCCGACGCTCGGGCAGTTCCTCAAGCGCTTTTGACAGTTCCTGTAATTCCTGGCGCCCGGTCGCAATTTCCGACGGATCGGGCGAATCGGCCGGCACGTCCAGCAACTCGTCGACTTCGTCCGAGGTCAGGCGGCGATTTTCGACCCGGGCGTGATCGGCCGCTAAATTGGCCGCCACCCGGAAAAGATACGCGTCGGGATTGGCGACTTCGACCGTTACTGTACCGGTGGCGATACGGATCCAGGTTTCCTGGGTCAAATCCTCGGCGATTTCGGGACTGCGGACGCGGCGCATCAGGAAGCGCGTGACGGCCTCCCGTCGCGCCTGAAACGCCGCCAGCAGCTTATCCCTCTCGTCCGTCATGGACCCTGTGACGCCCTATCTTTTTAAAAGGCCGGTTCCCAGCCTCTCTTGGCTACTTCAATTGATAATCGTTCGCAACTGTTAAGAAATACATACGGGTTTGCGCGATTCTCACAGCTCTGCGCCTGAGACATTTGTGCGATGCGTCAAAAAATGAGGGCAGACGTGGGGAAAATGCTCGCCTCAAACGTCTTATAAAATGAGAATAGATTGCGCTCGCAGTCGCAAGACTGCGGGTTGCTGTCTTTTGTGTGCCCTCACGCACCGCTTTTGACGATCACTCCCGATAGGGTCAGCCCATGCGTTTCCTGCTTTCGAGCCTGCTGCTTCTTCCCACTTTCGCCTATGCCCAGGCACCGGCACCCGCTCAGGCCCCCGTTGCGGCTCCGCCCCCGTCCGCCCTCCCTGTGCCGGCGGCCCCCGTGGCCAACGTGGTGCCGGGCGTCGCGGTCGATACCGGCTTCAACCATGATCTCTCGCCGATCGGGATGTTCATGGCCGCCGATTGGGTGGTGAAGACGGTGATGATCGGCCTCGCGCTGGCCTCCGTCGCGACTTGGACCGTGTGGCTCGCCAAAAGCTGGGAACTCTCGTCCGCCCGCCGCGATCTGCGCGCCGGCCTGCACGGGTTGCTGCGCGCTCGCACCCTGGCCGACGCCAGTACCAATACCAAGCAGAACCGCGGCGTGGTCGTGCGCCTGCTGGCCGCTGCCCGCGCCGAGGCCGACGCCTCGCACGGCGGTAATGGCGATGGCCTGAAAGAACGCGTCTCCTCGCATCTCGAACGGCTGGTACAGGCTGCCGGCCGCCGCATGACGCGCGGCACCGGCGTGCTGGCGACCATCGGCTCGATCGGCCCCTTCGTCGGTCTGTTCGGCACCGTCTGGGGCATCATGAACAGCTTCATCGGCATCTCGAAGAGCCAGACCACCAATCTGGCGGTCGTGGCGCCGGGTATCGCCGAAGCGCTGCTGGCAACCGCCATCGGCCTGGTCGCGGCCATCCCCGCCGTCATCATTTATAACGTCTTCGCCCGCGCCATCGCCGGCTATAAGGCCGAATGCCTGGATGCCGCCGCCGCCGTCGAACGGCTGATCAGCCGCGACCTCGACCGTCAGGGCAGCGCGATCGCCCCCGTTTCGCGCGCAGCGGAGTAATCCAACATGGGTGTCCGCCTCGGCAGCCACGACGACGACGATCTGCCCGTCAATCACGAGATCAACGTCACGCCCTTCATCGACGTGATCCTGGTGCTGCTGATCATCTTCATGGTCGCAGCGCCGCTCGCCACCGTCGATGTGCCCGTCGATCTGCCGGCCTCCACCGCCGCCCAGCAGCCGCGCCCGGACAAGCCGGTCTATCTGACGGTCAAGGAAGACAAGTCGCTGGTCGTGGGGGACGAGCCGACCGAAGTTGCGGGCCTGATCGCTGCAATCGATGCCGCCACCCATAGCGACAAGGAAACCCGCCTGTTCCTGCGTGCCGACAAGAGCGTGCCCTACGGCGACCTGATGGACACGATGAATAAGCTGCGCGACGCCGGCTATCTCAAGATCGCCCTCGTGGGCGTGGAGCAGGCCGCCCGCCCATGACCATGGAGCTCTATCAGGAACGGCCGAATTCCCGGCCCTGGCTGATCGCGGCTGTTGTCGTGCTGGTTCTGCATGCTGGCGGCGTTGCCGCCATGCTGGTGCGTTTTTTCGACCCGCCGCCCCTGCCCCTGCCGCCGCCCGCCATCCTGATCGACATGGAACCGCTGCCGGTGCCGGAACTGCCGCAGGAGGCTTTGCCTACGCCCGAGGAAGTGCCGCCGGTCGATCTGAAGCCGCCGCCCCCGCCGCCTGAACCGGAAGTGGTGCCAGCCCCCCCCAAGCCGGTGGAGCCGCCGAAGGTCGAACTGCCGCCGCCGCCCGAACCGCCGCCCCCGGTGATCGAGCGCGAGGTTGCCGTACCCTTGCCGCCGCCTCCCCCGCCGCCCAAGCCCAAACCCAAGCCGGTGGTGAAGCCAAAGGCCGTCACGCCCCCGCCGCCGGTGGAAAACCCGCTGCCGCCGGTCATCGATGCGCCACCGCCGGTTCAGACGCCGCCCCCCTCGGCGCCGTCTGCCCCCGCGCTCGCACCGCCCCTGCCGGCCATAAAGTCGGATGCGATCGCGAAATGGGAAGATAGGCTCAGCTTCCGACTCGGCCGCTTTAAGCGCTATCCATCGCGTGCGGAACTACGCGCGAGCACGGGCATCGTGAATGTGGAATTCTACATCGATCGCGAGGGCAATGTCGTATCCCGGCGAGTGACGCAAAGTTCAGGAAGCCAAATCCTGGATGACGCCGCCTTGAATACGATCGATCGGGCCAGCCCCTTCGAACCGCCGCCACCCGACAAAATCGGCATGACGATTCAGATTAACATCCCGATGGATTTCCGGATCGCTCGCTAATTCCTACCCCCGGATCATCCATGTCCGAAAACCGCGAGACGGCGGCGATGGACTGGAGGATGATCGGGGCATGGAAACGCTCGATCCCGATATCTGCTACCGCGCCTTCTCGACGAGGGACGTCCGCTTTGACGGGCGGGTCTTTGTCGGGGTGAAGACCACGGGCATCTATTGTCGGCCGATCTGCCCGGCGCGGACGCCCAAGCGCGAGAATGTCAGCTATTACGCCTCTGCCGCTGCCGCCCAAGAGGCGGGTTTCCGGCCCTGCCTGCGCTGCCGACCGGAAACCTCGCCCGACATGGGCGCCTGGCGCGGCTCGTCCAATAGCGTCTCGCGCGCCCTCGCCCTCATCGAAGAAGGCGCCCTGGATGATGGTGACGTCGAAGGTCTCGCCGAACGCCTGGGGATCGGTGGGCGGCAGCTGCGACGCCTCTTCCAGCAGCATCTCGGCGCCGCCCCGATCGCGGTTGCCCAGACGCGGCGGGTCCTGCTGGCCAAGCAGCTGATCCATGAAACCAAACTCTCGATGGCCGAAGTGGCGCTTGCCGCCGGTTTTGGCAGCGTGCGGCGCTTCAACGAGACATTTCAGGCCCTGTTCCAACGCCCGCCAGCCAGCCTGCGCCGCAGTTCAGGGCAAGCGCCCGCAGATGCGCCGGTTACCCTGACACTCGGCTATCGCCCGCCCTATGACTGGGACGGCATGCTGGCGTTTCTGGCCCCGCGCGCCATTCCCGGGGTCGAGGTCGTGGCGGACAACCGCTATGCCCGTACCATCGCGCTCGGGGGCAAGACCGGTCATATCCTCGTCGAACCGGCGTCCGGCCATCGGCTGCGGGTGACGATCCGCTTCCCCGACCTCACCTCCCTACCGCAGATCATCGCCCGGGTGCGGCGTGCCTTCGATCTCTCCGCCGATCCGGTCGCGATTGGGGCTTACTTAAGCGAAGATCCGATCCTCGCGCCTTGGGTTGCTGCGCGGCCCGGGCTGCGCGCGCCCGGTGCCTGGGACAGTTTCGAGCTGGCGGTGCGGGCGATCCTGGGGCAGCAAATCACCGTCGCGGGCGCCAGCAAGCTCGCCGGTATCTTGGCCGCCGCCTACGGCACACGCCTCGATGATCCTACCGCCCTGGCCCTGGGCCTAACCCATATTTTCCCCGATGCCGGAACCTTGGCCGGCGCCGATATCGCAGGTCTGGGTCTGATGCCGGGGGCGCGGGCCAGAAGCCTCACCAATCTTGCAACCGCCGTTGCCGCTGATCCCCGCCTACTTGGCCCCTATGGCGATCTGGAAGAAGCCGTTGCCAAGCTGCGCGCCCTGCCCGGGATCGGGGATTGGACCGCCCACTACATCGCGCTGCGGGCCCTCCGAGAATCCGATGCTTTCCCAGCCGCCGATGTCGGGCTGATGAAAGCGATGGAGAGCGGCGGCCAACGCCCCGATGCGGCCGCGATGCTGGCCCGGGCCGAGATCTGGCGCCCCTGGCGCGCTTATGCCGCCATTCATCTCTGGGCGTCGCTGAGCAAACCCGAGGAAACCAAAGATGCAGCCTGAACGCCTGATCCTCGATCAGATGCAAAGTCCGATCGGCACCGTGGTGCTGATCAGCGACGAGCGTGGCCAGTTGCGTGCCCTGGACTATAGCGACTATGAGCCTCGCATGCTCCGGCTGTTGCGTTTGCATTATGGCGCCCTACGGCCGACCAACGGCACTGCCCCTGCCGAAACCCGCCAAGCGATGGCAGATTATTTCGATGGCGAAATGAAAGCGCTTGATCGGATCGCCTGGGCGACCGCCGGAACCGAGTTTCAACGCAAGGTCTGGAAGGCTCTTACCCTGATCCCACCCGGCATCACCACCAGCTATGGCAAGCTCGCCGAGGCAATCGGCCTTCCAAAAGCCGTGCGGGCGGTCGGGATGGCCAATGGTGCCAATCCCGTCGGCATCCGCGTGCCCTGCCACCGGGTGATCGGCGCCAATGGATCGCTGACCGGTTATGGCGGCGGATTACACCGCAAGGAATGGCTTTTGGCCCACGAAAGCGCCCGCCAGGGAACTTGAGCCCTGCGCTGGGGTTGAGGGAGGATGGAACCCCGCCCTTTACCCCGCAGTGCGCCCGACTTAAGCGTGACCGGCCCAGCCGAGGTTGCGGAATCACAGCCGCTACCTACGGATATGCCGCTGCCCTCGGACCCGCGGGTGATTTTCCAGGGCGGCCTCTTCCTGCTCGCCGCCCTTGCCGCCAGTTACGTCGCTGCCGATATCGTGCTGCCGATCGTGCTGGCCTTCATCTTGAAGCTGCTGCTGCATCCCGCCGTGCGCCTGATGGAAAAAGTGCGGATCCCCCGCATCATCGCCGCGCTGCTGGTGATCCTGGCTTTCTTTGGCACCATAGTCGGCTTTGCAGCCCTGCTGTCCGGCCCGGCCGCCGGCTGGGCCGCCAGCTTGCCGCGCGGGATTCCACGCCTCCAGGAGCGCCTCAGCTTCCTGAAGGCGCCCGTCGATGCCTTGCGGAAATTTTTGCATCAGGCCGAAGGCATGACCCAGGTGACCGATGGCGCGACCGTCGCCGCCAAGGGACCGAGCCTGCTGGAAACCTTCTTTGTTGGGACCCAGCATTTCGCCAGCGGGTTCTTCACCATGCTGCTGGTACTGTTTTTCCTGCTGCTGTCGGGCGACACCTTCCTGCGGCGCCTGGTCGAGATTTTGCCGCGCTTCAAGGACAAGCGCCAGATTGTCGATATCGCCCAGCAGATCGAAAGCGACATCTCGGCCTATCTCACCACGATCACCCTGATGAACCTCGCGGTGGGACTCGCGACCGGCCTGATGATCTGGGCCTTTGGCCTCAATGACCCGATCCTCTGGGGCGCAATCGCCTTCCTGTTCAATTATGTTCCGATCATCGGCCCGATCATTTGTGCCGGGTTGCTGACGCTCGCCGGCCTTATCAGCCTCGATCCGCTCTGGCTATCTTTCGCACCAGCTTGCCTCTATTTCGCGATCCATCTCATCGAAGGCCAGGCGGTAACACCCCTGCTCCTGGCCAAACGCTTCACCCTCAATCCCGTGGTGGTGATCCTAGCGCTGGTCTTCTGGTTCTGGATGTGGGGTGTACCCGGCGCCATCATCTCCATGCCCATGCTGGCGATCGCCAAGATCATCTGCAATCGCATCCGCGGATTGGCGGCTTTCGGACACTTCCTGTCGGGTTAGCAACGCGCCTCAAGTAGGCCAAAGGCCGATAGGCGCCCGCTAAAGAAATAAGGTCGCGATGGAAGCCACCAACAGCGCCGCCATCGCGAGGTTGAAGATCCGATAGGCGCGGGCGGAGCGCAGCAGCTTGCCGGCCACTTCCCCCAAGACACCCCAGAGCGCCATCGAGGGCACGGCGATGAGGCCCGTTACCGCCGCGATAATCAGGATCTGCAACGACAGATCTTCGGCCGGGTGGGTGAAGGCGGTGACCGCCCCCAGCGCGATGATCCAGCCCTTGGGGTTCAGCACCTGCAAGGTCACCGCGCCGGAAAAGCCGACCGGTTTGCGCTCGCCCTGGCTCTTCGGTAGGGCCGATGTGGCGATCTTCCAGCCGAGATAAAGCAGATAGGCCGCACCAAGATATTTCAGCGCCTCATGGATCTGCGGGAAATTCTGCAAGATCTGCCCGAGGCCTAGGCCGGCCGACAGGATCATCGCAAACAGCGCGACCGCGATCCCCAGCATCTGCGGCACCGTGCGCCAGAGGCCAAAATTGGTTGCCGTCGCCGCGATCATAATGTTGGCCGGTCCCGGCGAGGCGGTCATCGAGAGGGCAAAGGGCACGATGATGAGGGCGAGATCCAGCATGGCAACGATCCTTGATTAAGGGCGCCCTCAGGATCGGTACTTTCGTACCTTCATACAATTTGATAGAATTTACGTATCGATCAAATTTTCTGATGAACTTGATGCGCCATCTCGATCCCGATCTGCTGCGGACCTTCCTTGCCATCGTCGAAGACGGCAGCTTTCGCGCCGCCGCCGACCGGGTGGGACGCACACAATCGGCCGTCTCCATGCAGATCCAGCGACTTGAAGATATCGCCGGCCACGCGCTTTTCACCCGCGAACGCCCCTGGCCGCGCCTGACGCCCAAGGGCGAAGCGTTGCTCGGCTACGCCCGCAAGATCCTGAGCCTCCAGGAAGAAGCGCTGGCCACTCTCTCCGGCACACCCACAGCCGGCGCTGTGCGGTTCGGCATTCCCGATGATTATGCCGGCGGCATTCTGGCTGGCATCCTGGAGCGTTTTGCCGGCGATTATCCGCAGATTGAGCTGGAATTGCGCTGTGAGACCAGCGCCACCCTCGCCCGCCTGATAACCGAGAGTGAGGTGGATATCGCCGTCATCTCGCAAGTCCCCGACCTCCCGCCCGGGCGCTTCTTCCGCCATGAACCTTTGGTCTGGGCAACTTCAGCGCGCCGGCCGGCGCTGGGGCGAGAGCCCTTGCCGCTGGCGGTCTTCCAACCCGATTGCCTTGCCCGGCAATGGGCCATCGCGGCCCTGACCGAAGCCGGCATTGCTCACCGCATCGCCTATAGCAGCCCCAACCTCGCGGCCCTGCTGACAGTAGTGGAAGCCGGCCTTGCGGTTGCCGCCTTGCCACTCTCCAGTGCCACCGACCGCCTCAAAATCTTGAAGGCCCGCGACGGCTTCCCATCGCTCCCGAACCTCAGCCTCGGCGTGCTGACCGGCAAATCCCCCTCGGCCGCGACCGAGGCCCTCAGTCGCTCGATCCTGGAAAGCACCCTCGACAGCGCGGCCTAAACGCCTTTGAGCAGCGCGGCGATCGCCACCCCGGCGGCGCCGGCTGCCATGGAGATCATTTCTTTTTTGAAGAAATGTGCGGCTGCCACCGCTGCGATGATCCCCGTTGCGGTTATGACACCGCCTGCGATCACGCCGGCGACGGCGAAACCGACAAAGAGATTGCCCGGTGCGCGATGCAGCAACCGATGAAAGAGGCTGGACGGATCAGCCCGGCGCACCGCGAGGAAACCGCCCGCCCGCAAGGCAAAGGTCAGCAGCGTCAGCGCGGCGAGCGCCGGCAGAATGTCATTTGCCAATGTCATCGCGCCCTCGCATGGCTCCAACGATTGTGCCGACGGCCGCCCCGGCCAGGGTTGCCCAGGTCAGCGGCATCACGAAAGACGCCGCATAAACGCCCAAAGCGGTCAGGGCCCAGGGCAACGCCACCGCCCGCGCCTTGCCCTTCATCTGGGCCGGGATCATCGAGACGATGAGGCCAAGCGGCAGAAACCCGAAGGCCAAGGCCAGCGCACCGGTCGGCGCAAGATTAAGGGCATAGCCGATCACGGTGCCACCAACCCAGCCGAGCCACATCGGTAGGCCCGAGCCGACCATCAGCCCCACGTCCCGATCACCCTGTTCGGCCTTGCTGACCGTCAGCACCCAATTGGCATCGGCCAGCAGGAACAGCGCCGGCACCATCCGCCGCAACGGCACATCGGAGAATATCTGGCGCAAATTGGCGCCCATCACGAGATAGCGGGCATTGACGCTGAGGATCGCCAGCATCATCGCGGCGAGCGGCAGGGGTGACTGAGTCCACATCGCCGCCGTCACCGCCTGGGCCGTTCCAGAATAGAGCAGTGCACTCAGCAAAAAGGCATGCAACCCGTCGAGCCCGAGTTCGCGATAAGTGACCCCCATGATGAGGCCGATGGCGCCGCTGGAAAATAGGAACGGCCAACCGACCATAAGGCCGCGCTGCACCCCGCCCCAGGTAAAGGGTCGTTTCGCGTCGACTTGCGCTTCGATCGTCGCCATGTCAAGATTCCCTAATGGTCAAAACCATTATGATTTGACGATGACTGAAGTCAAGCGACAGCGAGGCGCCTTCCGATCACCGCTCTGGATCGACAGTTTCTGCGGCGGGTCGGTGTGCCTGGATTTCGTCAATACGGTCGAATGGATCAAAACGCCGAAGGCCGAGGAACGGCTGATCGATTATCAGGCCCTGCTGACCTGGAGCCGGGCGCGCGCCACCCTGACGGGGGCGACAATCGATCGGCTGGAGGTGCTGGCCAAGGCTGATCCTGTGGCGGCAGAGGCCGCTTTCCAGGATGCCCTCGCCTTCCGGGAAGAGCTGCGCGCCCTATTGCACCGCCTCGAAGGGGGCGATGCACCAGAGGTCACCGCCCTCAATAAGCACCTTGCCGATCTTCCGCCGGTGCCACCCCTGATCCTTTCGGATGACGGCTATCAACATGACCTGCCGGGAGAAATTCTCGGCGAACCGCTCTGGCCGGTCCTCTGGTCGCTGACCGCCCTGCTGACGTCCGACGATGCCGGGCGGCTTGGCATCTGCGGCGGCCAGGCCTGCGGTTATCTTTTCACCGATCAGTCGCGCAACCGCTCCCGCCGCTGGTGCACCAGCGAGGGCTGCGGCAATCGCGAGCGGGTGCGCCGGGCTTATAAGGCGCAGAAAGCCTAACGGCTGCTTTCGATCAGCAGCCGGATGCCGAGTGCCGCCATCACCGCGCCCGCCGCCCGGTCGACCCAGGTTTTGGAGCGCAGATAGGCCGCGCGCGGCTTCTCGGCAGAGAAAGCCAGGGCGACGGCGCTATACCAGCCGGCTTCGATACAGAAAATCAGCGGCGGCAAGGTGAGCAACATCCAAAGCGGCGGGGCCGGCGGCAGCAGGGCTGCGAAGATCGACCCATAAACGACGGCAGTCTTGGGATTGCTGAGCTGGGTCACCAGCGCGACGGCAAAGGAGCGCGGCAGGTTGCAGCTGACGGCATCGCCCGTTGCAACGGCCAAGGGCTCGCTCGCCGCGCGCCAGATGCGAAAACCCAAGTAGATGAGGTATGCGCCGCCGGCGATCTTGAGGCCGAGATAGAGCCAGGACACCTGCATCAGCAGCGCGGTGAGGCCGACCAGCGCCAAACCGGCGAATGTCGCGCCACCGACACCCATGCCGACGGCCGCCGCCAACCCGTCGCGGCGCGAGGCGGAAATCGAGAGGCGCGAGACCATAACAAAGCTGGGCCCAGGGCTCATCGCGCCCAGCAGCAGGGCGCCAAGAATACTCAAGAAGACAGGCAGAAATTCCATCGGGCGGGCCTCCAAATATCGGTGGCCCAGCCTATGCCGCTTCCTCTTCGCCAGCGACCGTAGACTTGTCTTGAGGACAACTACGGCTTGATCAGCCCGGCGGCCTTAAGGGTCTTGGAAAAGATCGCGACCAGGTCGTTGATCGGATCGGGTTCACCCGCCACCACTTTGGCTTTGGCCGCCCGCTTGGGCTTCACCGCCACGTCGGTCAACCCCCAGGATTGGGCGATGTGATAGGTGGAAGAGAGGTCGCTATCGAGGAGATATGGGCCTGCCACACCCGCACCGAGGGCATCGGGCCGCACATCGACCGGCACGCCATGGGCCATCTCATGGATCATGATCTGTTCGACCACCACCTCGCCGGCCGCGTTGCGCCAGGAACGCCGGGGATGATCACCGACATCATCGAAAGTGGGGGAACGATGGGTAACGCCATGGACATCGGTCCATTGCTTCACCAACTCGTCGGCATTGACCGGCTTCACCGTATCGTCGGCTTCACCTTGCCAGATCGCGATCTTTGGCCAAGGCCCGTGGTACAGGCTCGCTCCGCGGACAAGGTCACCCCACTCGGCGGCCGACTTGGTAGTGCCCTGGAACATCGCATGCAGCGCATCCTGGACCGTACTCGCGGCCCGATAGGGTAGCCCCGCGATAATCGCGCCGCCGGCAAAGACTTCCGGATAGGTTGCCAGCATCACGGACGTCATGGCACCACCGGCCGAGAGGCCCGTCACGAAGATGCGGGCCGGATCGATGCCGTGCGTCGCCACCATATGGGCAATCATCTGGCGGATCGATCCCGCCTCGCCGCCCTCGCGCACCGTGTCCTGATCGCGAAACCAATTGAAGCAGGTCTTTGGGTTATTACCGCTACCCTGTTCTGGATAGAGCAGCGCGAACCCGTGCTTATCGGCAAGCGCCGACCAGCCGGTGCCATGGTCATAATCGGCTGCCGTCTGAGTGCAGCCATGCAGCACCACGACCAGGGCCGGCTTCGGTGCCAGACGCGGCGGGATATAGCGGTACATCTTGAGGCTGCCGGGGTTGCGACCGAACCGCCGGACTTCCTCCAGCCGATCGGCCGGGGGGTGGAAATTCGTTTCTGCGGCTTGAGTCTCTGCCCCCGATTGGAAGGCCTCCCACTGCCGACGATAGACAGAGAGATCGAAAATAGTCCCCTCAAGTCCGGCCATTTTCCGTCTCCGTTCGTATTCCAAAGAGCGGCAAAAGAGCTGCCCTTTTTCCAACATAGTTGGTGCGGCGCACAAATCAATGTTGCATCGCAATATTCACAGGGGCGAATTGTCTCAGGCAGGCAGAAGAAAGGCCGGGCTCAAACCATGAACCCGGCCGCCAAGCCTCAGAACTTGCCGAGATAATCCATCTTGCCGATGGCAAGGCCGCTGTGCCGAAGAATTCCGTAAGCCGTCGTGATATGGAAATAGAAATTCGGGATTGCGAAATTGAAGAGATAGTCGCTGGCCGTGAATTTCGTCTCGAAGCTGCGTAGTTTCATGGTGACGCCACGCTCATCTGCGCCCTCGAATGCCGCCGGGTCGATCGACTTCAGAAACTCGACCGTCTTGGCGATGCGGGCCTGCAGCTCGTCATAGGTCTTTTCCACATCCGCCATGGCCGGCGGGGTTGCACCCGAGAGGCGCGCAGCGGCGCCCTTGGCGGCATCGCTCGCCAGCTGGATCTGGTTGATCAGCGGGTGCATGTCCGGCGCAAGGCGCGTGGTGAGAAAGGCTTCGGCATTGGGCTCATCCGCCGCCTTGTCGAGGATCACGGAGAGATTGCCGAAGCTGCGGATGAAGCCGGCAATCGCGGCCTGATAAGGCGACTGGGACATGGAATTCACTCTGCTGAGAAGGGAAAATAGGACTGATGGGCGCGAGACTAACGCAGGCGACAAATCGTAGCAATTACGGATACAGACAACGGCCTCACGCTGGCGTCATTTCGGCCAATGCCTGCTGATCAATCGCCATCTCGGAGAGCAGCCAATCGCGGAAGATTTTGATCTTCGGCAAGTCCGCCGTCGCCTTCGGGCAGACGATCCAATAGGAGCGGTCGAGCCGGATCGATTTGGTGAAGGGCCGCACCAGACGGCGCGCCAGCAAATCCCGCATCGCGAGCGTCGTGCGGGTCATCGCGACCCCCTGCCCGCCCATGGCGGCATCCACCGGCAGGCTGTCCTGGGTGAAGATCGGCCCGCGATCGACGGAATATTCATAGCCCAGTGCCTTCTTCCAGCGGCGCCAATCCTCGTAGGTATCGACATGCAGCAGGGGGTGATGCTGCAGATCGTCGGCCCGGGTGATCCGCCTTGCCACCTGTGGCGCGCAGACCGCGAACATATCCTCGACCGTCAGGCGCACGCTGTGCAGCCCCGGCCAATCCCCTGCCCCGAAGCGCACGGCAAGATCGATATCCTCGCGCGCGAAATCGACCAGATGCGCCGAACTGCTAAGACGCAGATCAATCCCCGGATGGCGGTCGGCAAAATCCCCGAGACGCGGCACCAGCCAGCGGGCGGCAAAACTGCTTGAGGTGCTGACTGTCAAAACACCGCTGCCCTGGCGCTTCACCAGATCCTCGGTCCCCGCCGCGATCCGATCGAAGGCATCGCGCACGATCGGCAGATAGGTCCGGCCTGCCTCGGTCAACTCCAACCGCTGACGCCCCCGGATGAAGAGCCGCACGCCGAGGTCTTCTTCCAGCGCCTTCACCTGATGGCTGACCGCGCCCTGGGTCACATTCAATTCGCCCGCAGCATGAGTGAAGCTTTCATGGCGGGCGGCCGCTTCGAAGGCTTTCAAGGCATTGAGGGAGGGGAGGCGGCGCGGCATGGCGGGATCGATAGTCATTAGAAAAACTAATGATAGCCGGAGAAAGCATGCTTTGTCGTGGTTGGAAATCCGGCGCTAGATCTGGGCCAACGCCGATCCCGGCCCCGGAGATTTTTTCATGTCGCTCGAAGCCCGTATTGAAGCCCTTGGCCTCAAGATCCCCAATGACGCCACGCCGGGGGCAAACTATGCCCCAGCCGTGCTGCACAACGGCCTTGCCCATGTCAGCGGCCAGTTGCCGCGCGAGGGCGACCACGTGTTTGTGCGCGGCCGGGTTGGCAGCGATGTGACGATGGAAGCGGCGCAAGAGGGCACCCGCATCGCCTTTCTGCGCTCCCTCGCCGCCCTCCGCGCGACGCTCGGCACGCTGGATCGGGTAACCCAGATCGTGAAGCTGACGGTGCTGGTGCAAAGCGCGCCGGGGTTTTTCCAGCAAAGCCTCGTCGCGAATGGCGCCTCCGACCTCATCTATCAGATCTTCGGACCGGAGAAGGGTCATCATGCCCGCACCTCGATCGGTGTGGACCAGCTGCCGCGCAATGGCGCAGTGGAAGTGGAGATCGTCGCGGCGGTCGCTCCATAAAGGAACTCGACTGGCGCCCCGGCATTGACGCTATAGGCCAATGTCCTAGGAAACCGCCATGGATCCCATTACGGTGGTCGGCGCTGCCGCCACGCTCTGTTCGACCGTCAGTTTTGCGCCGCAAGCCTGGAAGATCATCCGATCGCGGGATACCAACGCAATCTCCACCCTGACCTATAGTTTCACGGTCGCCGGCTTCGTCTTCTGGCTGGCCTACGGGATTTTGCTGCTGGAATGGCCGCTGATCGTCACCAACGGTGTTTGCCTGCTGCTGTCGGCCTTCATCCTGACGATGAAGATCATGCCGAAGGAAGGCAAAGAGGCCGTTGCCGATGCGTTGGATCCCGCACCCGGCAACGGCCGATAGGTCTTACGAGCTCATGCAGGCCGTAGCGTGCTTCTGCAGCACGGCGGCGCCCTTCTGCATTTCATCCGAGGTGGCCTGGGTGGCCGGAGCCTTGGCCTGCGGCAGCAGGGTCTGCAGCTCGAAATAACGCAGCAGATCCTTCTTTTCGCCCTCGCTGGCGCTTTTTTCAAAACAGGCGCAATGTTTCGATTGGAACATGCCGCTGCCGCCAGCAACGCAGGTATCCTGGAAACCGGCGGCATAGGCCGCGCCCGACAGGGCAACAGTGGCACCGGCAGCAATCAACCAGGTCTTTGCACGCATTCTTTCCCTCCAGTTTTGGAAATACCGGGAAAGAAAATCGATGAAATCCCTGGTTGTACTCAAGCAACTAAACTGTCGCTTTTCGGTGTAAAAACTGCGACCCGATCAATCCGGCCAGGTACGCATCTTCTCGAACCGGCGGCGCTGACGATCGCTGGCACGAGTCGGCTGATAATCGTTGCGCTGGCGGGCGGCGGTGAAGGCCTTGACCAGGATATCGCCGACCAGAGCCTCCTGGCCCGGATGCAGATTGCAGGGGTCGAGCCAGATATAGCCGTGCTCGGCTTCATGATCGCGCACGATCAGGGGCGGGTCGTTGGCGGCGACCAGATCGGCCAGATCCCAGGCGGTGATGCGGGCTTCGCCGGCATCGATCTGCACTTTCAGGCGATTGAGTGGGTTTTCGGTCGGATCGGGCAGCACGGTTGCCGTCACGCCGGGCAGGGCATTGAGCTTTTCCTGCCAGAGGGCGAGATAGCCATCTTCCTTGGCCTTGATGCCCGCATGGTCACGGGTTTCCCAGGCGGTCAGCGCCGCGATGACACCGACCATGCCTTCCTTGCCGACCTTCATTCCGCGGCCGATGCCGAGGTTCTGCAGGTAGGTCGCGCGGACGAGGTCCTTCTTGCCGGCGACGATGCCGGCGGTCGGGCCGCCGAGGAACTTGTGCCCGCTGTAGAGCACGATGTCCGCACCATCGGCGAGGAAGCGTTTCAGGTCATATTCGGAGGCCGCATCGACGATCACCGGCACCCCCTTGGCGTGGCAGACGGCCGCAAATTCCTTCAAGGGCAGCTGGCCATATTCGACGACGTGGTGCGAGACGACGAACAATGCTGCTGCCGTGCGCTCGGTAATCGCCCCGGCCAGCTGATATTCCTGCGCCAGGGTCGCGGTCCCAACCGGCACTACCTTGGCGCCCGACAGGCGGATGCCCTGTTCGATCGCCGCGCCGTAATGGACCATATGGCCCATCTGGATCACGACTTCGTCTTTGAGGCCCCTGGTGTCCGGCAGACGCTCGATAGCAGCCAGATCGTCGCGCGTCATGGCGCCGGCAATGGCGAGCGTGATGCCAGCGGCGCAGGAGGCTGTGACGTACCCCGCCTCACCGCCCGTCAGGCGGGCGATGACCTTGCTGGCCTGCTTTTGCAGGGCATCGATCTCGACGAATTGCGGCAGGAAACTCGCGATGGCTTCCACCACCTGCGGCACGGCGATGGAGGCGCCAAGGCCGGTCATGGTGCCGGAGACATTGATGATGGGGCGCAGGCCGGCAGCCGGACGGGGATCGCTCATGGTTATTCCTTCACGGCGAAGATGGCTTCGATTTCGACGGTGATCTGCATGGGCAGCGACCCCATGCCGACGGCCGAGCGCGCATGGGGGCCGGCTTCTTCGCCAAATACCTCGATGAAAAGGTCCGAGCAGCCGTTGATCACCTGCGGGTGTTCGGCAAATTCCGGGGTGCCGTTGACCATGCCCAACAGCTTCACGACGTAATCGACCTTGTCGAGGCTGCCGAGCGCCGCTTCCACCAGCGAGAGGATATTGAGGCCGACGATGCGCGCGTGTTTATAGGCCTGATCGACCGTCACCGTTCCGCCGACCTTGCCCGAATGCACGGTGCCATCGGGTTCGACCGGGCCCTGGCCGGAGATATAGAGGAGGTTTCCGACCCGGCGGAAGCCGATGAAATTGGCAATCGGTGCCGGCGCGGGCGGCAGGATGATGCCGTGTTTCAAAAGATTGGCGGAAGCGCTCAAAACAGATCCTCACGAATGCAGGCTTTGACATGGCCGGGCGCGACCTCGGTCAGCGGCGGCACGGCGACCGCGCACTCCGCGATCGCATGGGGGCAACGGGTGCGGAAGACGCAGCCCGACGGGGCGTTGATAGGGCTTGGAATATCAGCCTTCAACAGAATGCGGGACCGATCCAGGGTCGGGTCGGGGATCGGGGCGGCGCTGAGCAGCGCGCGGGTATAGGGATGGCGCGGGTTGGTCAGCAGCGCGTCGGTCGGCCCCATCTCCATGATGCGGCCGAGGTACATGACGATCACCTCGTCGCAGAGGTAATCGACGACCGCCAAATCATGGGCGATGAACAGCAGCGTCAGCCCCAGTTCTTCCTGCAGATCCTGCAGCAAGTTCAGCACCTGCGCCTGCACCGAGACATCGAGGGCGGAAACGCTTTCGTCCGCCACGATGAAGCTGGGCTCGACCGCCAGGGCGCGAGCGATGCCGATGCGCTGACGCTGCCCGCCCGAAAACTCATGAGGGTAGCGCGTCATATGTTCGGGCCGCAGGCCGACGCGGGTCAGGAGATCGCCGGTGCGATCACGGCGACCGGATTTCCCGAGGTCCGAATGAGTGCGCAGGGCTTCGCCGACGATCTCCTCGACCGTCATGCGCGGGTTGAGACTGGAATAGGGGTCCTGAAAGATGATCTGCAGATGCTTGCGATAGGGCAGCATCGCCGAGTTTGAGAGGCCCAGCAGGTCGGTGCCCTCGTATTCCACGCTGCCGGCGGTCGGCTCGATCAGGCGCAGCAGCGCGCGGCCGGCGGTGGTCTTGCCCGAGCCCGATTCGCCGACGAGGCCAACGATGGAGCGGCGCTTCACATCGAAGCTGATATCCTCGACCGCCTTCACATATTGCTTCGGGCCGCGCCAGGCGCGCTTGGTTTCGAAATGTTTGGTGAGGCCGCGCACCCGCAGCAGGATCGGGTCTTCGTTCTGATCAAGCGGCATCACGCCACCTCCTGCCAGCGAAAGCAGCGCACCTGATGGTCGGTGCCGACGGGATCGAGGATCGGCAGGCCGGCCGTGCAGGCCTCCACCGCCAGCTCGCAGCGCGGGGCATAGGCGCAGCCGGGCGGCAGATCGAGTGCATTGGGGATCGAACCCGGAATGGCCGGCAGACGCGCGCGCTTGCCGCGCGGCAGACGGCGATCGAGACGCGGCACACAGGCGAGCAGCCCGCGGGTATAGGGGTGACTCGGCTTGGCAAACAGGGCCTTCACTTCGCCTTCCTCCACCACCCGGCCGGCATACATGACCGCGACCCGCTGGGCGATTTCAGCGACCACCCCGAGGTTATGGGTGATGAAGAGGATGGACATGCCAAGCTCGCGTTGCAGCTTGCGCATCAGATCGAGGATCTGGGCTTGGATGGTGACATCCAGCGCTGTGGTCGGCTCGTCCGCGATCAAGAGGCTCGGCCGGCACGCCAAGGCGAGCGCGATCATCACGCGCTGACGCATGCCGCCCGACATCTGGTGGGGATATTCATGGACGCGGCGGGCTGCTTCGGGGATTTCCACCAGATCCAGCATCTGCTTGGCAACGGCGAAGGCATCTCGCTTGCTCTTGCCCTCGTGCAGCATCACGGCTTCGGCGATCTGATCGCCGACGGTGAAGACCGGATTGAGGCTGCTCATCGGTTCCTGGAAGATCATCGAGATCTCCTTGCCCCGAATGGCGCGCATCTTCTCAACCGGCAGGGACGCCAGATCCACCACCTCACCCGAGCGTTGGCGGAACAGGATCTTGCCGCCCGCAATCCGGCCCGGCGGGTTCGGGATCAGCCGCATGACCGACAGGCTGGTCACTGATTTGCCAGAACCAGATTCGCCGACCACCGCCAGGGTTTCCCCACGCTTGACGGTCAGATCGACACCGTCGATGGCCTTGATGTCGCGTGACCCGGTGCTGAAGTAGGTCTTCAGCCCCTCAATTTTGAGGATGTCATCATCGCCCAGCATGGCTTCAGGCCTTCCGGGACGCGGCGGTGATAGCGGCATTGCCAAGAATGACGTGTTTGGGCGCAAACCTTTGTTTCAGGGTCAGCGGCACCTTCATGGCATCGGGCAGCGAGAGGTCGCAATCTTCCAGGGTGAAGGCGGTCAGCATCGCTTTCGATCCGACGTTGAGGAAACCCTCGTGCGGCACGCGGATTGCCTTGCGGGCATTGCTGGTTACGGCAGTGATAACCGCTTCCAAGGGCATGCCGAGCGCCAGCATCTTGGACATCACCAACGAGAGATCCCATACCGGGCCGTTGATGTTGCGGTTATGCAGATCGGAAGAAATCGTGGTCGGCAGCAGCCCGCGCTTTAGACCCGCCATCCCGACTTCATAGGAAAAGGAGGCGGCGCCATGGCCGATATCCAGCACGACGCCTTGGTCGGCGAGGCGCTCGGCCCATTGGAAGAGCTCCTCGTCTTCCATCAGGTTGCCGCCGCGCTTGCCGTGGAAGCAGTGGGTAATGATGTCGCCGGGGGTGAGGATCTCGAAAACTTCTTCGGGCAGCGGCGGCACTTCGCCGACATGCACCATCAGCGGCAGGCCGGTGAGTTTCGCGAGTTTCTTGCCGATCTTGACCGGGGTGATGCCCCAGGAGCCGACGATCACGCCCGAGGCGCGTACTTTCAGCCCCTTGATGATATCGCGATTGGCTTCGATGCAGGCGAGCGTGCGGTCGACATCGATGGAGCGATGATCCTGCAACTCGGAAACCCGGTTGCAGGCCACAAGCCCGATGGAGCCGAGATTGAGGATCGAGAAGATCTCTTCGCGGGCGGGCTCCGCGACATATTCCCGAAAGCCGACGAAGTTGGCCTCGCCGGCAGAGCCCGCATCGACCAGGGTGGTGACGCCGGTCTCGGCCCCGATCTCCCGGGTACGGACGGAAATATCGGTCGCCCCGTAATAGACGTGGGTGTGGAGATCGACCCAGCCGGGCGAGAGATAGGCGCCTTTAAGGTCCAACTCCTGCGCACCCGAAGCGCTGAGCTTGGATCCGACTTCAGCGATCTTGCCGTCGCCGCCGACCAGGATGTCGGTCGTCTGCGGGGCGCCTGCCTCGAAGCCGATGGGTTTGGCATTGCGGATGAGAAGTGCGCTCATGGCTAGAGATCCTTGCGCAGTTTGGGGTCGAGCATGTCGCGCAGCGCGTCCCCCAGCATCTGAAGAGAGAAGACGGCCGTGACGATGGCGATGCCCGGAAAGATCATGATCCAGTCGGCTTTGCCGGCGTATTGCTGGCCGGTCGAGATGATGGTGCCCCAGGTGGGGGTTTCCGGCGACACGCCGACGCCCAGGAACGACAGGCCCGCTTCGGCCAGGATCGCATAGGCGAAGATGAAGGTCGCCTGCACCATGATCGGCGAGGTGAGGTTCCTCAGCACATGCATGATGAGGATCCGCCAGGTCGGCGTGCCGAGCGCGCGGGCAGCCTCGACAAACGGCAGTTCGCGGATCACCAGGGTCGAGGCACGCACGATACGGGCGACACGCGGCGTATAGACGATGCCGAGCGCCGTCACGACATTGACCAGCGACGGCCCCAGCACCGCCACCAGCGCGATCGCCAGCAGGATATCCGGGAAGGACATCATGGCATCGATGATGCGGGTAAGACCGGTATCGAGCCGCTTGAAGAAACCCGCCAAAACGCCGAGGAAAACACCCAGTACGCAGGAAATACATACCGTCAAAATGCCGACGGTCAGCGATACCCGGCCGCCATAGATGACGCGGGAAAAGAGGTCGCGCCCGAATTCATCGGTGCCGAAGAAATTGACGCCACTAGGTGGCTTCAAGCGCTGGGCGATGCGCATGGCGTCGGGCTTATGAGTCGCAACCCAGGGCGCGAAGATCGCCGCCAGCACCATGATGACCAGCAGGGTCAGGCCCAGTAGGGCTGCCTTACGCCGCCAGAGGATCTGCCAGATCCGGCCCTTCGAAAGCGCGGAGGCGGAGGGAGCGGATGCACCGGCCATGGCCTAGTACCTCACACGCGGATCGACCAGCAGATAGGCCAGATCGATCAGAAGATTGACGAGAACATAGACGCCGGCGATCACGATCAGCGCACCCTGGATGACGGGATAATCGCGGCGCAGCACGGCGGACACCACGAGATTGCCCACCCCCGGCAGGCCGAACATGGTTTCGGTCACGACCGCGCCGCCCAGCAGCAACGCCATGGTCAGACCGACGACAGTCAGGATCGGGATCAAGGCATTGCGGAAGGCGTGTTTCAGGATCACCACGCCTTCGCCCAGGCCCTTGGCGCGGCCAGTGCGGACATAATCCTCGCCCAGGACATCCAGCATCGAGGCCCGGGTGAAGCGGGTGATGAGAGCCGAAGAGATGAGCCCCAGCACGATGGCTGGCAGCACCAGATGGCCGGCGCGCTCGAAGAAGCCCGCACCCGGCGGCCCATAACCCGCGACCGGGAACCAGCCGAGCTTCACCGAGAAGAATTGGATGAACAGCAGGCCGAGCCAGAAACTGGGCATAGAGGCCGCGAGCATGGCGAGGCTGGAGGTTGCCTGATCGAGGAAGCGGCCGCGATTGACCGCCGAGATCACGCCCGCCGGAACGCCGATCAGCACCGCGACGATGATCGCCATCAAGGTCAGCAGCAGCGTCGGTTCGGCGCGTTCGGCCAACGCCTGGGTCACCGGTCGATCGAGGAAGATGGAGCGGCCCAGATCGCCGCGCACCAGATCGAACAAGAATTGGCCGAACTGGACGAACAGAGGCTCGTCGAGGCCGAGCTTCAGGCGCAGGCCAGCGACATCGGCCGCTGTCGCATCGGGGCCGAGCATGATGGCTGCGGGATCGCCCGGCACGACGCGGACGATGATGAACACCATCGTCGCGACCACCGCCATCACCACAAGCATGCCGGTCAGGCGCCTGAGGACGTAAGAGAGCATCTAAGAACCCGTTCCGAATCTTTGTGTCGGCCTATCGCGCTTCGCGCTGCTTGAGGCCGGTTTTCATTATTCTGACTAGGAGAGTGGGGCTGCCGCCATGCGGCAGCAGCCCCTCGCCCTCTACTCGACCCAGGCGTTCCAGAAGAACGGCCAGGGGGCGGGGGTTACGCCCTTGAGGCCCTTGGACTTGCCGGCAACCGCATTGAAGTTGCCGACCTTCTGGATCGGAACCTGCTGGTAGACCAGCTTCTGGAATTCGACCATCAGCTTGGCACGCTTGTCGGGATCGGCTTCGGTATTGATCTGCTTCACCAGGGCGTCCTTTTCAGGGGTCGCCCACCAGCCCGGCGCATTGTTGTTCATCATCGAATTCAGTGCCGGTTCCGGTAGGAACGGGCTGTGGGTGAAATAGATGTCCCACAGGGCCGGATCGTTGCGGCGCTGGGTCAGCGTCGCCCAATCCACCACCTGCATATCGACCGCGAAACCGGCTTGTTTCATGTACTCGGCGGCGACCTGCGCCATCTTGTAATGAAACTCATACTGCATCGAGGTCAGGATTCGGACCGGCTTGCCGTCATAACCGGCGGCCTTGGCGTCGGCCTTGGCCTTGGCCGGATCGGCAACGGTATAGCTCTTGGTGCCTTCTTCCGAATGGAACTCATAGCCTTTCGGATAGAGCGAGCCATCGGGTTCGTAGAAATCCTTGGACCCGAAGGCAGCTTCCAGCATGTCCGAATAGCTGATGCCTTCGACCAGAGCCCGGCGCACGCCTTCCTTGGCCAGCGCGCCTTCCTTGGTATTGAAGAACATCACCGGCCAGCCGAACGGCTTCACCAGCATGCCTTCGGACTTGGCCTGACCCTTGAAACGGTCATAGCTTTCGACCGGCAGGCTGTCGGCATAGGTATATTGGCCGGCCAGCGCGCCTTCGATGCGGGTATTGGCGTTCGGCACCGGCACGAAGCGGATCTGGTCGACATAGGCCGTGCGCTTGCCGCCATAGAAGGCGGTACGGTCGGTGCGGGCCGAATAATCCGCGAACTTCTCGACCAGGATATAGCGGTCGGGCTGGCGTTCCTTGAACTTATAGGGGCCGGTGCCGACAAACTCGGTCAGCTGCGGGACGGCCTTGGAGGCCGGCATGATGACGGCGGCGCTATTGTTGAGCGACAGCAAGGCCAGCAGCGGCGCAAACGGCTGCTTCAGGGTGATCTTCACCGAGTTGGTGCCGGCTTCGATGGAAGCGATTTCGGCGGCGGCCTGCTTGCCGCGCACGGCAACCTCGGTCCAGCGCTTCAGACTGGCGACAACGTCGGCCGGGGTCATGGTCGAGCCGTCGTGGAACTTCACGCCGGTGCGCAGCGGAATGATATATTCCTTGCCGTCGGCCGAGATCGACGGACGGTCGGCCGCCAGCAGCGGGGTGATCTTCCAGCCCTCGCCGAAGGTATAAAGCGTCTCGAAGAAATGCTGCGTGATGATGCCAACCAGATCGGCAGTGCTTGCCATCGGGTCGAGTGTCGGCGGCTCGCCAATCGTCGCGACGTCAATCGCGCCGCCGGCCTTTTGCGCCAATGCCATCGGCGAAACGCCCAGCAGCATGGTCGCGAGAAGCGCAACCCCAATACGTGTCTTCATAAGCCCCATCCCCTTATTTTTAAGTCTTGGTGGATCTCTATTCGGCGGCGAGCGAACTGGTCGGGCGACGCCATCCCAGCGCCACTTCGATCTGCTTGGCTGCCTGGCGGACCTTGTCGGTAAACTGGTGCACCGGATCGCTGGCCCGGCTGTCGGGCACCACAAGGCTGATCGTCGCGACACACTCGCCCCTGTCGGTGCGAATCGGCGCGGCGATGCAGGCCACCGCATAGTCACTTTCCGACACCTGGACCGAAAGACCGCTCTCCCAAGCGGACCGGCAGGCATCGGAGAGGCGGTGCGGATCGGTTTCGGCCCGGCCGGTCGGCGAAGCGACGGCACGGGCGCAAAGGTCAGCACGCTGGCTTTCGGGCAGGCCCGCCACCAGCAGACGGCCGGATGCCGTCCAGTTCCAGGGCACACGCGATCCGACGCGGGAGGAGACATGGAAGTGGCCGGAGCCCTCTTCCATCATCAGGACGACCATCTTGTCGTCATCCCGCCCGCAGATCTGCACGGTTTCGCCGGTCTGGCGCGACAGATCTTCCATCGCGCGCTGGAACACGCCGGCCTGGTTGGTGTCTTTCAGATAGCCGAGGCCATAGAAATGCAGCTTGGCACCCAGAAACACCTGCCCCCGATCACCCCGGCGCTGCAGGATCGCCTTGGCGCAGAGCGTATCGATGATCTCATAGATCGTGGAGGTCGGCGCGCCGACGGCCTTGGCAATGTCATAGGCCGTAGCCGGCTCGCCCTTTTCCATCAGGAAATCGAGCACCTGGAAGGCGCGATCAATCCCGCTGACCCGTGAGCGTTTTGCCCCTGCGACGTCCTGGTCTGCCATGCCCCAGTCCCTTCGTACGACCTGCCTGTCGTTGGCCTACCGCGCTTTGCGCTGTTTGAGGCCGCTGAATTTTCTTCTTGTTTTATTCCGTTATAACGGAATATACTCTGTTATTACGATGAGCCTGCGCCCCTTACGATTTTGTGTCAAGGGTCGCATTCGCTATTCCGCATCCATCTTCGTGAAATAAAATTACCCGCCGAGCAATAAGCCGGGCGGGTGTGCGATAATTCAAAAGCTTAGCGTTGACGCGGGAAATAGGCCGCCGCACGCTCAACGCATGAGCGCAGATTGGCCCAGGATCCTTGAATTTTACCGAGAGTTCGACCGCCAGACGCCGGATCGATCGATCCTGCCCGCCCTCCGCGGGCTCGAAAATCTGGTCGCGCATATCATCGACAAGCGGGCCGATCAGGGCATCAACGGCTGGACATCGGTTCTGGATCTTTGCATTCAGCAAGGCAACCATCGCCCCTATTCGGTGCCATACTTGCGCATATCATCCCGGCCGTCGGGCCAGTTGGAGTTTCGCTATCTCGATACGGGGATCGAGGCGCGGCAATGGCATCGCCTGGAAGCCCCGGAGAGGGCCATCGACCGGTTCGAAGGCTTCCTGAGCCAACTCAGGTGGGTTGCCGCCGCTCCGTAAGCGGGAGCGATTGTTTCCAAGGCGACAACAGACTGTGGCGAAGAGCCGGATTTATCTTGGACCCCAGACGTGCGACGGTCAGGGACTGCCCAAGCCCCAGACGAGACAACCCGAATGGCCAAAGAGCCGAGTGCCGATATCGACCGCCCGCTGTCGCGGGAACTGCTTGCCACCGGTGATTTTGCCCGGCTGATCGCGTGCGACGCGCCCGATCAGATTCCGCTGACCGCGGCCGAGCGGCAGGCGTCGCTCGCCGCCACCTTGGCCGCGAAACCGGCGGGCGCCGTCTGGCTCTTCGCCTATGGGTCCCTCATCTGGAATGCGACCGTCGAGATTGCCGAACGCCGGCCGGCCCGCGTTGCAGGCTGGCATCGCTCTTTCTGCCTCACTGCCTGGGCCGGGCGCGGATCGGCCGCCAACCCGGGGCTGGTCCTGGGGCTCGATGCCGGCGGGTCCTGCGACGGTATCGCCCTGCGGCTGGCGGACGATAAGATCCAGTCGGAGCTGGAAATCCTCTGGCATCGCGAAATGGTGTTGGGTTCCTATACGCCGCGCTGGCTCGAACTCTTCGATGAAGACGGCCAACCCTTCGGCCATGGTCTGGCCTTCACTATGGACCGCCATATGAGCTGCTATGCCGGCCATTTGCCGCCGGAGACCATCATCCATCGGCTAGCGACGGCCAAGGGCAGCATCGGCAGTTCGGCCGATTACCTGTTCCGAACCCGCGATGCCCTGCAGGGCGTCGGCATCCATGATCCCCTGATCGAGGATCTGGCGCTCGAGGTCACCCGCCACCAGGCTCAGCAGCGATAATCCGCAAGCTTCGGGCTATCACCGGGTTTGCCGGCTTCGACCCAGGCGAGCTTGCCCCGCAGGAAATCCAGCGCCGCATCCAGGCCGGCGCGCTTCTCTTCCAGCCGGCCGATCTGATGGCGCAGGATCTCGACCGTGCGTTCGGGCAATCCGGCTCCGGCGCGATAGTCGGCATTCAGTGCGGCGATTTCGGCGAGCGAATAGCCCAGCGACTGTTGCAGCCGGATCATGCGGGCGACCGTCACCTCTTCAGCTGAAAACCGCTGATAGGCATTGGCGCCACGCTCAGGCCGCAGCAGGCCTTTTTTGACATAGAAGCGAATGGTGTCGATCGGCAGATCCGTCGCTGCCGCAAAGTCCGATATCAGCATCTTTTGCCCCCTTGACCCTGGAGTATGCTCCAGGGTTACTGAAGGTGCTTGTCGAAAATCCAGGAGATATTCCATGGCGAGCATTCCCATCCCTCTGCCCCAGGTTCAGCTCGGCACCGACGCCCCCCTGATCGGCGCCCAGGGCCTCGGCTGCATGGGCATGAGCGAGTTTTACGGGGCAACCGACGCGGCCGAGGCGCTGGCGACGCTGAACCGGGCGTTGGAGCTGGGGGTCACCCTCTTCGATACCGCCGATATGTATGGGATGGGGGCCAATGAGACGCTGCTCGGCCCCTTCATCCGGGCCCATCGCGACCGGGCGCTGATCGCGACCAAATTCGGCTATGTCCGCACCCCGGCCAATCCCGACGATTGGAGCCTCGACAATCGGCCGGACTATATCCGCGCCGCCGTTAATCGCTCGCTAAAACGCCTCGGTATCGAGACCATCGACCTCTATTACATGCACCGCCGCACCCCCGAGGTGCCGCTGGCAGACTCCATCGGCGCGATGGCGGATCTGGTGGCAGCTGGCAAGGTGCGTTGGCTCGGCCTCTGCGAGGTGAGTGCCGAGGAATTGCGCGCTGCCTACGCGATCCACCCGATCGCTGCCCTGCAATCCGAATGGTCGCTGTTCAGCCGGCAGATCGAGGGACATATCGTCCCAGTGGCCCGGGACTTAGGTGTCACGCTGGTGCCCTTTGCGCCGCTCGGCCGGGGTCTGCTGACCGGTCAGGCCTTCAGCGACACTCTAGCGACGGATGATTATCGCCGGCATTTCCCGCGGTTTTCGCCTGAAAATCAGGAGAGCAATCGACAGCTGGTGGCGGGGGTGGATCGGCTGGCCGCCGCACGCGGCATCACCAGTGCCCAGTTGGCCCTCGCCTGGCTCTACGGGCAGGCACAAGTCCTGGACGTCAAGATGGTGCCGATCCCCGGTACCCGCAAACGTACCCGACTGGAGGAAAATCTGGCGGCACTTTCGGTGACGCTCACCCCCGAAGAGCGGGCAACCCTCGATCCGCTGGCAGCTGCAGTGCAGGGGATGCGGGTCTAGCCGATCCGGCGCCAGGTGAGCGTGCGCATCACGCTTTCCTGGCCGTCCGCCATGGTTTCCAGTTTGATGATCAGGGTATCGCCCACGACCTGCATGGACCGCGTCACGACAAAACCAACCGTCTCCACAGACAGCGATCCGACAAACGTCTGGACCACGGTGCCCGAGGCGTCATCAATCGTATAAGTGCCGAAATAGGCATCATATCCGCCTTGCGCCCGGCTGTTGTTCGACGCGCCGGCCGGACCGTCCGGAACAAATCCCGACCGGTCGCGGCGCATGAACTGGGCCGCGAAATGCCCGCTGCGGTCATAGATCAGCCAGGCGATCGGATCCTCGCCCAGCGATGGTTCGACCCGCCGCTCGCCATTACCAGCGATATCGATGCGGGACAGGAGATCCCAGGTTCCCGGCAATGCCTCGGATAGAGGGATCTCGTTCACGGGAAGAAAAAGCGGCTGGCAGGGCATGGGCGACGGATCCTTCTATGGGCCGCCGCCAGTCTAGGACATCCGCCGTGTGACCGGGCGTGGGATGATCAGGCCAGGACTTCGACCGTCGCCACACCCGCTTCAATGCGGCAGGGTATATGGGCGACGACATCGCCGTCAGCCTGCACCGGTTCGCCGGCGGGGGCCAGCAGCTCGATCTCTTTGGCGGGCTTGCGGGAGAGGTCCGGCAAATGAGGCATCAGCCCCATGCCGAGGAAAGCAGCCGCCCGGATGATGCCAAAGCGGTCGCCGCGCGCAAAGCGGCAGGCGATCAGGGACGGATCATCGAGGCTGGCCTCAGGTGCCACCACATAGCGTCCGGCATAATAATGGCCGTTGGCGATAATCACGGAGGAGGCGCGCTCCTGCACGCCGTCGAGCGCCAATTCCAGATGCGGCGCTGCGCTTTGATAAAGCTCGCGCGCCGACTGCAGCACATAGGCCAGCTTGCCGAGGCGCCGCTTTTCGGCCGTGCGGATGCCGGCGACCACGCGGGCATCGAAGCCGACGCCGGCCATCATGGTGAAATAGCGCGCACCGCAGCGACCCAAATGTATAGTCCGCGTCCGGCCCACCACGATGGCGCGGGCGGCGGCCTGCGGATCGGCGATCCCGAGTTCCGACGCCAGTACATTGGCGGTGCCCATCGGCAGCAAGCCTAAGGGCATGCGGCTGCCGGCCAGCCCGTTTACGACTTCATTGATGGTGCCATCGCCACCGGCCGCGATCACTGCCTGCCAGCTGCCGGAGGCAGCGGCTTCGCGGGCAAAACTCTCGGCATCGCCGCGCGCGCCGGTCGGCCGGATCTCGACGCGATAATCGGCTTCTGCCAGCACGGCCAAGGCCCGCGCCATGCGCTCGCCCCGGGCGGACCCGGCGGTCGGGTTCAAGATTACCAGCGCGGGCGCATCGGTACTGGCAGCGACGGGCATATCGGCAATGGCTTCCATAGGGCCGACAGAATGCATGATGATAAGCCATCGGCAAGGATTTTTGCGCGTCCAAATCAGATATGACAATTGAGCGATAGAATAAAGTCAAAGTGCCGACACTATTCTTAAATTCTCGTGTTGTTCTCCTTTGTCATACAACTGACTTCGAAGACTCTTATTACCGCTAAGCATCTTGTCGCAACCCGTCCGCAGGAGGGTCGGTCCGATGGATGCTGAAGTTCCGGTCAATCATTATCGCACCGTCTGGATATCCGATATCCATCTTGGCACTCGCGGCTGCAAAGCCGAGGCGCTGCTGGATTTCCTGCGCCTGACGGAGTGCGAAACCCTGTATCTGGTCGGCGATATCGTCGATGGCTGGGCGCTGAAACGCTCCTGGTTCTGGGCACAGAGCCATAACGACGTGGTGCAGAAGGTCCTGCGCAAGGCCCGCAAGGGCACCAAGGTCGTCTATATCCCCGGCAATCACGACGAAGCGCTTCGCAACTACGTCGAAATGCAGTTCGGCGATATCTCGATCCTGGATCAGACGATCCACGAGACCGCCGACGGCAAACGTTTCCTGGTGCTGCACGGCGATCAGTTCGATGGGGTGGTGCGCTACGCCAAGTGGCTCGCCCACCTCGGCGACTGGGCTTACAACACGATGATCCGGGTCAATCATTACTTCAACGAAGCCCGCAAGCTGCTGGGTTACCCCTATTGGTCGCTGTCGCAATATCTGAAAGCCAAGGTCAAGAACGCGGTCGAATTCATCAGCCGCTTCGAACATGCGGTCGCTTCGGAAGCCAAGAAGCACGGCGTTGACGGGGTCATCTGCGGCCATATCCATCAGGCCGAGATGCGCGAGATCGACGGCATCCTTTACTGCAACGACGGCGATTGGGTCGAAAGCTGCACGGCCCTGGTCGAACATTTCGACGGCAGCCTTGAAATCCTCCATTGGGCCGAGATCCGGCAGCTTTTTGGCTGGCAGCCCTCGCGCCAACCCCAGCCGCTGGTGATGACCCGATGAAAATTGCGATTGTTTCGGATGCCTGGGAACCCCAGGTCAACGGCGTGGTGCGCACCCTGCGCACGGTGGCAGAAGAGCTTCGCAAGGCGGGCCATATCGTCGAGGTCTTTGGACCCGACCGCTTCCGCACCATCCCCTGCCCGACTTACCCCGAAATCCGCCTCGCGATCTTCCCCGGCCGGCGCCTGCGCAAGCTGCTGCGCGATTTTCAGCCCGACGCCGTGCATGTTGCAACTGAAGGGCCTCTGGGTCTCGCCGCACGGTCGGTCGCCAAGAAGCTCTATTGGCCCTTCACGACCTCCTTCCACACCAAATTCGCCGAATATGTCAATGCGCGCACCAAGCTGCCGCTGATCTGGAGCTATGCTTTCCTGCGTTGGTTCCATAATGGCGCTGCCCGCGTGATGGTCGCGACCCCGAGCCTCGAAGACGAGCTGCGTGGCCATGGTTTCAAGAACCTGGTGCGCTGGTCGCGCGGCGCAGATCTCGATCTTTTCAAGCCGCGTGAACCGGTGATCCTCGATCTGCCGCGCCCGATCTTCGCCTATGTCGGCCGGGTCGCGGTCGAAAAGAATATCGGCGCCTTTTTGGAGGCCGATCTGCCGGGATCGAAGCTCGTCGTCGGCGACGGGCCGCAGCGGGCCGAACTCGAAAAGAAATATCCGAACGCGACCTTCGTCGGCGCCAAGTTCGGAGAGGAGCTGGCCCAGCATTATTGCGCGGCCGATGTTTTCGTTTTCCCCTCCCGCACCGATACCTTCGGGCTTGTGGTGCTGGAAGCTCTCGCCTGCGGCGTGCCGGTCGCGGCCTATCCGGTGACGGGTCCGCGTGACGTGCTGGCCGAAGCCGCCCAGCCGGTTGGCGCGCTGCATGAAGATATTGCCACGGCGGCCATCGCGGCCCTCGCCTGCGATCGCGCTGCCTGCCGCACCCATGCGGAGAAATTCTCCTGGGGGGCCTCTGCCGGTCAGTTTCTGACCAACCTCGAACCCTTCCCCTCGGGTGAAACTGCGCTGGTGCCGGCAAAGGTCTAGACGACAACAGCTCCTAAAATCCCGCACGAATTCCGGTGACAGCCTCCGCCTCTTGGGTATGCTCGGGTGCAAATTCCAATAAACGGAGGATGTCATGCGGACGATCTGGGGCCGGGCGAATTCCAGCAATGTGAAGAAGGTGCTGTGGGCCGCCGACGAGGCGAATATGTCCTTCGTCCATGTGAATGCCGGCGGCCAATATGGCATTGTGAACGAGCCGGAATATCGCGCGCTCAACCCCAATGGCCTCGTCCCCTGCTTCAAGGATGGCGAGATGGTCTTGTGGGAGAGCAACGCCATCGTCCGCTATATCGCCGCCAAATATGCCGAAGGCACCCTGTGGCAGGCCGACCCTGCCAAACGCGCCGATGGCGACCGCTGGATGGATTGGACGACTTCCACCTTCGCGCCCGCCGGTGCCTTTCGCGACGTCTTCTGGAATATCGTCCGCACGCCGGCGCCGGAACGCGACATGGAAGCCGTCGCCAAGGGGATCGAGCGCTGCAACAACCTGCTGCAGATCGTGAACGATGTGCTGGAAAAGCAGCCCTACCTCTCGGGCGACCAGTTCGGCATGGGCGATATCCCGCTCGGCAGCTTCATCTATGCCTGGTTCGAAATGCCGATCCTGCGCCGCGAGCTGCCGCATCTCGCATCCTGGTACTCTCGCCTGCAAGACCGCCCGGCCTATCGCAAGCGGATTACCATCGGTTTGACGTGAGGGTCCTGCGGCTGCTGGCCGGCCTTCTGGTTCTGGGGCTGGCCGCCTGCAAACCCGAGTATCAAAACCCCAACGAAGGCCAGCCGGTCGCGGAAGATGAGATCCGGCTGGCCTTTAACCGAGCTACACCGGAACAGGCGATCGCAGATGCGCGATCAGCCCTCGCACGTCAGGACCATCGCCTAGTCGGCGTCTTCGGCATAACGACTCTTTGTCCCGGGGCTCCGGGTTTTGGTTGTCCCGTGGATACCCGCTTTGTCGAAGACACCGGCGATGCTCTGCGGGATGAAGCGCACATGGAGTTCAACAATCGAGCTGGCGCCTATGCCCAGGCCTATAACCGTATCATTCTAGGTCTCGCGCCATAGAAAGACGGGTCACTCCCCGCGCATCTGCTTCTCGCGAGCCCGGAAATTCACGGCAAGGTGATCGATCAGTTGCCGCACGGCGGGCGGTAGGCCCCGGCGCGTCGTGAAGACCAGATGGACGATGCCTTCCAGGGCGTGCCAATCCGGGAAGATATGGATAAGGCGGCCGGCCCGCAGTTCTTCCCAGCAGGTGTGATCGGGTAGCAGCCCGATGCCGATGCCGGCCGCTGCTGCATCGCGCTGGGCCGGGAAATCGACGCAGGAAAAGCGCGGGGTGTGCCGCAGATCGTGGCTGCTGCCGTTCGGACCTACCAGCGGCCAGTGGGTTTCGCCGGTCTCATCGCTCATGCTGAGCGTTGGAAGCTGAGCCAGTTGGGTGATGTCGCGCTGATCAATCCTGGCGGCCATCTGCGGGCTCGCGACCAGGATGCGGCGGCTTTTGCCAAGGGTACGTAAAGTCAGCGTCGCATCGCTGTCGAGGGTCGCCCGCACGCGGAGCGCGACATCGATGCGCTCCTCGATGATATCGACCCGGCGGTTGGTCGCCAGCACCTGTAGATTGACCTTGGGGAAGCGCGCCAGATAGGCCGGCAGGATCGGCCCGACGAGCTCCATCAGGCCGGTCGGGCAGGAAAAACGAATGGTGCCATGGGGTTCGGCCTTGGCTTCGGCCACCACCGCTTCGGCCTGTTCGACATCCGCCATCACGGTGCGGCAGCGCTCGTAAAAGGCCTTGCCGACCTCGGTCACCTGAAAGCGGCGTGACGAGCGCTCGATCAAGCGCACGCCGAGGCGTTCTTCCAACTGCGCGACCCGGCGCGAGAGTTTGGATTTTGGCTGGCGCAACGCCCGCCCCGCCGGCGCAAACCCGCCGTTCGCGACCACCTGCGCAAAGAAATAAAGGTCGTTCCAGTCCTGCATAGACTCTCTCGTTGCCTACCGCGCTTCGCGCTGCTTGAGGCGGGTTTGCATTAGCCTACCGGCCTTCGGCCTGCTGGAGGTCAAGTCTATCGTTCCTTTTTCGGAACGCAAAGTGCCGATTTCACCGACTATAGCGACCATCGTTCTGAGATTAGGTTCTTCACATCAGCGGCGCACACCGCGCCGCCTCTTCACGAAGGACCAAAATCATGAGCAAAAAACTTGACGGCAAGATCGCGATCGTCACCGGCGGCACCACCGGCATCGGCCTCGCCTCGGCCAAGCGCTTCGCCCTGGAAGGCGCCACCGTCTATATCACCGGCCGCCGCCAGGAAGAGCTGGATGCCGCCGTCAAGGCGATCGGCCCGAGCGCCATTGGTGTGCGAATGGATGTCTCCAAACTCGCCGATATCGATCGGCTCTATGATGTCGTGCAGCAGAAGCACAGCCATATCGACGTGCTGTTCGCCAATGCCGGCGGCGGCGATTTCGCCCCGCTGGGCGCCATCACCGAAGAGCATTTCGACAAGACTTTCGATATCAATGTGAAGGGCACGCTCTTCACCGTGCAGAAGGCCCTGCCGCTGCTGCGCGACGGCGCCTCGGTGATCCTGACTGCCTCCACTGCCGGCATCCAGGGCACTCCGGCCTTCAGCGTCTATGCCGCAACCAAGGCCGCGATCCGCAGTTTTGCCCGTAACTGGATCCTGGATCTGAAAGATCGCAAGATCCGCGTCAATGCCATCTCGCCTGGCCCGGTCAGCACGCCTGGTCTGTTCGGCCTGGCCGGAACCGAGGCCGAAAAGCAGCAGCTGGGCGATTACCTGACCAGCCTCGTTCCCCTGGGCCGCCTGGGTGACGCGGACGAGATCGGCAAAGTGGCCGTATTCTTGGCCTCGGATGACTCAAGCTTCGTTAATGGCGCAGAACTCTTCGTCGATGGCGGCATGGCGCAGATCTAAGTCCAAAGATCAGGCTTTTCTATTCCCTAGAAAAGCCTGATCGATTTTATCGCGATTTTCAGATTGCAGAAATGAGCGCATCTTCTCTCCATCAAAAAGCACAGCTCACGCCTTAACCGGCACCCTTCTGAAAAGAGAGATTCATCATGAACGCAGTTACCACTTACGCTCCGGCGCTTGGCCGTCTCCTGATCGCCCTAATCTTCATCCTGGGCGGCTATGGCAAGATTGGCGCCTATGACGGCACCGTCGGCTATATCGCCTCGGTCGGCCTGCCCTTCCCCGCCCTCGGCTATGTCATTGCAATCATCGTGGAACTGGGCGGTGGCATCCTGCTGCTGGTCGGCTTCCAGGCCCGCATCGTTGCGGCAATCCTAGCCCTCTTCAGCCTCGCGACCGCGGCCTTCTTCCATAATCAACTGGGCGACCAGAACCAGATGATCCACTTCCTTAAGAATCTCGCCATCGCAGGCGGTCTCCTGCAAATCGTTGCCCATGGCGCAGGCGCCCTCAGTATCGACAACCGTAAATAACTCTACAAACCACCCATGCCGCGTGGGCCCTGCCTGCGCGGCATTTTCATTGCTATAAGCAGGCCATGAGCTACGAGATCGCCGCCCTTTATAAATTCGCCCGCCTGCCGCAGTTCGAAGAGCTGCGCGCGCCCCTGCAGGCCATGCTGGACCGGCATGGCATCAAGGGCACTCTGCTGATCGCCCATGAAGGCGTGAACGGCACGATTGCGGGATCGAGCGCGAACCTGCGCGCGGCGCTGACCGAGATCGAGAGCATCACCGGCATCGGCGCGATCGAGGTCAAATTCTCGCACTCCGACGACATGCCGTTCCTGCGTATGAAAGTGCGCCCGAAGGCCGAGATCGTGACCATCGGCGATCCGACCGTCGATCCGCTGAAACAGGTCGGCATCTATGTCGAGCCCGAGGATTGGAACGAGTTGATCAGCGATCCAGACGTGCTGCTGATCGATACCCGCAATTCCTTCGAGGTCGGGGTCGGAACCTTTCAAGGCGCGATTGATCCCAAGACCGTCTCGTTCGGTGAATTCCCTGCCTATGTGCGGACAAATCTCGATCCCGCCAAGCACAAGAAGATCGCCATGTTCTGCACCGGCGGCATCCGGTGCGAGAAGGCATCGTCCTTCATGCTGCAAGAAGGATTCGAGGAGGTCTATCACCTCAAGGGCGGTATTCTGAAATACCTTGAGCGGATTGAACCGGAAGAGAGCCTCTGGGAAGGCGGCTGTTTCGTGTTCGACAGCCGGGTTTCCGTTGGCCACGGCCTCACAATCCAGGATCTCACTACCTGCCACGGCTGCCGCCGACCGCTGACAGCCGAAGACGTCCAGGCCCCCGGGTTCGAACAGGGCGTCAGCTGCCCCCATTGCGTCGATAGCCTCACCGAGGCGCAGAAGGCTTCTGCCCGCGAGCGCGAAAAGCAGATGCAGCTCGCCAAACAGCGCGGCGAAACCCACCTCGGTCCCCGCCAGGACATCTAAGCCCTGCGCGCGAAACTCTTGCGAAAAGGCGTCACGCCGAATTAGATGACATGTCATCTAATTCGAGATCACTGATGCCCTTCCCGACCGATCCCCGCAGCGCGCTTGGTCCGCTGCTCTCGCAAACCACCCGTCTGTGGCGCAAGGCGGTCGATCAGCGCCTGCAGCCATTTGGCCTGACCGAGGCGACCTGGCTGCCGCTGCTGCGCCTGTCGCGCGCGCCGCAGGCCCTGCGCCAGAAAGAACTGGCAGCGTCCTTGTCGCTCGATAGTTCCGCCGTGGTCCGGTTGCTCGACACATTGCAGGCCGCCGGCCTGATCGAGCGCAGAGAAGAGGAAGCGGATAGACGGGCCAAGGCCATCCTGCTGACGCCGGCCGGGCAAAAGCTGGTCGATCAGGTGGAAGCCATCTCGGCCGAAGTGCGCGAAGAACTGCTGTCGGGCCTCAGCGACGACGAAATTTCCACCGCCTTTCGGACCATCCGGCAGATCTGCGATCGCCTGGAGGCCCGGTCATGAAGGTCCCGCCCCTTTGGCTGCTAGCGCTGCTGACCTTCAGCGGCACGCTGGCAATGCATATTTTCGTGCCGGCCCTGCCCATCGCGGCGGCCGATCTTGGCGTCGGCATCGGCCCGATGCAGATGACCATCAGTCTCTATATTCTGGGGCTCGCCTTTGGTCAGCTGATCTATGGCCCACTGTCCGACCGGTTCGGTCGACGGCCGGTGCTGATGGCAGGTCTTACCCTTTATACGGTCTCCGGCCTTGCTGCTCTATTGGCACCCGGCATCCAGTCCCTGATTGCGGCCCGTCTGTTCCAGGCGCTGGGTGGCTGCGCGGGGCTGGTGCTGGCCCGTGCGATCGTGCGCGATACCGCCGCTCAGGGGGAAGCGGCCCGACGCCTTGCTCTCATGAACCTGATGGTGACGGTCGGGCCCGGCCTGGCGCCGCTGATCGGCACCCTGCTGGCCGAAGATATGGGCTGGCGGTCGATCTTCGTCGCGCTCTGTGCCCTCGGCCTCGGCTGCGCCACGCTGACTTGGAAGATGCTGCCGGAAACCGGAGTGACGGCCCCTGTCTCGGTGCCGGTGCTGGCGCGAAACTATGGTCAGCTGCTGAAATCAGCCAAATTCCTCGGGCTTGCGATTGGCGGCGGCTGCGCCACCACCTCGATGTATGCCTTCATCGCCTCGGCGCCCTTCATAATCGTGCATCAGCTGGGCCGCCCGACCTATGAGGTCGGGCTTTATCTCGCTTTGCTGATGGCCGGGGCGTCGGGCGGCAGTATGCTGGCGAGCCGCCTTATCCCGCGGTTTTCGCTGCAACGCCTGCTGATCCTGTTCAACGGCATCGGCGTTGCGGCCTGCTTCATCTTCCTGATCGGCGTCTCGCTGGGGCATTTGAGCGTCCCCCTAACCGTCGGGGCCATGCTGGTCTTTACCACCAGCGCCGCCATCGCCTCGCCCGCTGCCCTCACACAAGCGATCAGCGTCAATCCTCTGGTGATCGGTTCGGCCTCCGGCCTTTATGGCTTCACCCAGATGGTGATCGGTGCCCTCTGCACCTCGCTGGCAGGCTTTGGCGATAATCCGGCCCTCATGGCGGGCATCGTCATGGCCGGCGCCGGGATCGTTGCGCAGCTGTCGTTCTGGGTGGCGCTGATACAAAAATCTTCGTCACCCCGGACTTGATCTGGGGTCCATCCGAAACGAATGTTGCCCACAGGGATCTCGCATCAAGTGCGGGATGACGATCTCTATTATTGGCTGGTCGGCCAGGCCATCAGCGCGGTCTTGACCACCCGGCAGAGGCAGCTGCGATCGTCGCCGCCGGCGGCCTTGACCGCCATGCCTTGGGCGACGGTCATCAGGTAGCTCGCCAGATCCGCCGGTGCGGCATCTTTCGGCAGATCGCCGGCCGCCTGGGCTTCATCAAGGCGACGGCGGATGCGGACTTCCATCGCGACGCGTTTGGTGATCAGTGCTTCGCGCACGGCTGCCGATTCATCGGAGCAGGCGACCGCGGCGCCGGTCTCAAGGCAGCCGGGCGGATAGGTGGGCTGGGTCTGCGCCTCGGCGAACCCATAAAGGACGCGTTCGGCGACCAGGCGGGCTGTGGGCTGTTTCAAAGCCTGATCGAGGAAACACATGTGTTCGGCGTCATAACGGTCGAGCGCTTTGCGGAAGAGATCTTCCTTATTGCCGAAAGTGGCATAGAGAGAGGGCCGCGTGATGCCCATGGCATCGGTCAGATCCGACAACGACGCGCCCTCATACCCCTGCCGCCAAAAGACCTGCAGGGCTTTTTCCAAGGCTTCTTCGGTATCGAATTCGCGGGGCCGTCCCATTTCGGCCGTGTCTCCAAAGTTTTATACTGGTCGATATATAACGCGCTTGACAGAGGCCGTCCATAAAATATACCAATCGGTATATTACCGGTTGGTATAGAACCCCGCTCCAAAGGATAGACCGATGTCTAAGAGCTTGGCCGACACCGTGTCGGACCTTGAGGCTTTGCCTCGCACGTCATTCAAGTCCTGGCTGTCCGTCGCGTCGATGGGTGTCGGGACATTTGCCCTCGTCACCTCCGAATTTCTGCCCGTCGGTCTTTTGACCCATGTGGCGAAGGATCTGAACGTCACCTCTGGCACCGCCGGCTTGATGCTGACCCTGCCGGGTATCGTCGGCGCCATCGCCGCCCCGGCCCTGGCCGTCGGATCGGGCAAGCTCGATCGCCGCATCGTGCTGTGGCTGCTGACCGCCCTGATGATCGCGACCAACCTTCTGGCCGTCGTCGCCCCGAACTTCCCCCTGATGCTCGCCGGCCGTCTGCTGCTGGGCGTGAGCGTCGGCGGTTTCTGGGCCATTGCATCGGGCCTCGGCAATCGGCTCGTGCAGCCGGCCGATGCCGGGAAGGCGACCTCGATCATCTTTGCCGGCATCTCGCTTGGCACCGTGCTGGGCGTTCCGGCCGGCACCTTGATCGGCGAACTGGCCGGCTGGCGCGCCGCCTTCGGCGTGACCGCCGCGCTGGGCGGCTTACTGCTGCTCTGCCAGATCTTGCTGCTGCCGGCGATGCCGCCGACCCGCGCCATCAAGGCCCGGGATCTGCCGGCCCTGCTGCGCAATCCGACCGCCCGCGCCGGGTTCCTCGCCATCGTCTTCATCGTGATCGGGCATTTCGCCTCCTATACCTACGTCACGCCGTTCCTTAAGCAGATCGCCGGGCTTGACGGCAAGCTCATCACCTCGCTGCTGCTCGCCTATGGCGTTGCAGGCTTCGTCGGTAATTTCATCGGCGGGATCCAGGCCGCCAAGAACGTCCGCAACACGCTCACCATTTCGGTCGTGCTGCTGGCCGCCTCGGCAATCCTGTTCCCGATCTATGGCACCAGCCAGATCGGCGCGACCGTGTTGCTGATCCTCTGGGGTCTTGCCTTCGGCGGCTTCCCGATCAGCTTGCAGACCTGGATGTTCAAATCGGCCCCGGAAGCCTTGGAGAGCGGGTCGGCGCTGTTCGTCTCGACCTTCCAGATCTTCATCGCGGTCGGTTCGGCCTTCGGCGGTTGGATCGTCGATAGCGCCGGCCTCTCGACCACCATGGTCCTGGGCGGTGTGATCGCGGCGCTGGCCATCGCCTCGGTCTGGCTCTCCGGTCGCAACCCCGATGCCAATGGCGTCTCGGTTGCAGATATGCCCAAGGGGCATTGAGGGCTACTTCAGAAAGTTGAGACCGAAGGGCGGCAGGCTGACACCTGCCGCCCTTTCGCTTACTTCGCGGTCACGCCGCCATCGACGGTCAATGTATGGCCGGTAACGAAAGACGCGCGGTCGGACAGCAGGAACAGGGCCGCCTGGGCGATTTCTTCAGGCTCTGCCACCCGGCCGATCGGATGGACGTCGGTCAGGACATGGCGCTCCTCGCCATCGGCGCCGGCCACAAAGCCGTTAGCCGTCATCGGGGTGCGGGTGATCGCGGGGCTCACCACATTGACGCGGATGCCCTTGTCAGCCACTTCCACCGCCGCCGAGCGAGCGAGACCGATCAGGGCCGCTTTGCTGGCGCTATAGATATTGGTTCCCGGCAGCGAGACGGCCGCCAGCACGGACGAAGTGAAGACGATCGCACCCGATCCCTGCTTCAACATGACCGGCAACTGCGATTTCAACGCGAAGAACGCGCCCTTCACATTGATGTCCATCACATAATCATAGGTCTCTTCGCTCTGATCGACGATCGGCTTGAAGGCGCCATCGACACCGAAGTTATTAAAGGCGGCATCCAGGCGGCCATAGCGCCTGACGATTTCCTGGGTCATGGCCTCGACGCTAGCGCCATTCGATGCATCGGCCTGGATGAAGCTGGCCTTGCCGCCGGCCTTCACGATATCGGCAACAATCGCCTCGCCTTCGGCCTGACGGCGACCGACCACGGCGACCGTGGCGCCTTCTTTTGCGAAGAGCTTCGATGCCGCTTCGCCGATCCCCGAGGTACCGCCGACAACGGCGACGATCTTGTCTTGCAACAGGCCCATGACACGCACTCCGTTTTAAATGATGTTCGTCATTTATAAATAGATGACGTATATCATTTATGTCAACGCATGTTTTTCGGAGGGCGACACATGGCACGGGTGTCAAAAGAGCAGAGCCAGCGAAATCGCGAGACGATCGTGCAGGTCGCCTCCGACCTGTTCCGTGAGCGCGGCCTTGCCGGGATCGGGGTGGCCGACCTGATGGGGGCTGCCGGCCTTACCCATGGCGGCTTCTATGGCCATTTTGCTTCCAAAGATGAGTTGGCGGCCGAGGCGGCCACTCGCGCCTTCAAACAGGTCGGTGATCTTTGGAAAGGGCGCACCGGGACGGTGGAAGAGCGCACGGCGGCCTATCAGGAAAGCCTGACGCAGTATCTACGGCCAGTTCATCGCGATGCCTCAGGTCAGGGGTGCCCCATGGCGGCACTGGCGGCCGATGTGGCGCGTGAACCCGACGATAAGCCGATCCGGGAGGTTTTCCGCCGAGGCATTGCGGAGTCGGTCGAAACCCTCGCAGCCTTATCACCCGAGGGTCGCGAAGGCGCCCTGCGCGATCTCTCGCTGCTGGTCGGCACCCTCATTCTGGCGCGCGCCAGCAAAGGGGCCGCGATTTCCGACGAGCTGCTGGACGCCGCCCGCAAGCAACTGACCGAAACAGCCGAATAATTCTATAATTCTCCTAACCCTGGAACCCAAGCTGGGGCGAAAGCGTTCTTTCTGTGACACCCGTATTTTCCAGGGTTGGAGCAGAGCCATGACACAGAAAAAAATGCTCGTTCTGACAATGATCGGCCTTCTGGCGATGGGCACCGTCTATGTGACGACCCCGCAGCCGGTTCAGGCTCAGATCGCAGCGCCCAGCTGGGAGCGCATCCAAGGCAATTGGAACGAGTTTGCCGGCAAGGCCCGCGAGCAATGGGGCAAGCTGACCGACGATGATATCGCCGTCATCAAGGGCCAGCGCCAGCAATTGCTCGGCAAATTGCAGATCCGCTACGGCATCGCCAAGGAAGAGGCTGAACAGCAGGTCGCCGAATGGGAAAGCCGCGTGACCAAGTAGTTCCCGCAAGAAACTAGCCCCAAGCGTACCCGCGCTAACCTTCGAGGCGGTGGTTCATTCCACCGCCTTTTTTCTTTTGCCCAATTTTCACCTTTTTCGAGGGAACGAAGCCGAAGAAGCCGCGTTGTCCAAACAGCCGACGCCATGCAAGACCAGAAGGGAGCGGGCCATGACCATTCAGATGCGTTTAACCGGAGCCGCCATTGCCGTCTGTCTTGGTGCGCTGATGGGACCGGAACTGATCGCTGCCGCCTGGGCAGCAGAGGCCCCCGCCGATGAAATCGTCACCCCGGTTTCCATGCCGACCTGGCGTCTGGTGTCCGATCCGGTGCCGCGCTATGTGCACCTCAATCCGGCGATCCGCACCCCGTCCTTTTAACGCTCACGTCGTCCCGGAGGCTTGCCAAAATGATTAGCTGGGCCTTTACCTCGCTCGTCATCGCTATCATTTCTGCTGTGTTCGGTTTTTCCGGACTGATTGCCAGTCTCGCTGGCATCGCTCAGATTGCGGCGGGTATCTTTGGTCTTCTGTTTTTCATCGGGGCAATCGCCGCCGCGCTGCGAGGCCCTTCCCCGATTTCTTGAGGGTAAGCGGAACCTTGACCTGATTGGTGCGTTAAAGAGGAGGGACGTCCCGCGTTCCCTCCAGTTTTCCATTCAGGAACGCCAATACGCGCCCAGATGACCACAAACAAATTGCCCCACCCGTCCCGCTCTGCAACTGTAGCTGATCAACGCCGGATCGACCGGACGCCAGCTGCCCGGTTTTGCAGAAGCGCGAGGTGATTTTCTCGATGACGGGCATCACCCTTTTGATCCTGGGACAGGGTGCAAGCAGCGCCGCTGCTGCCGACGCCTTGGAGCGTGGCGGCTATCGTGTCGCCCATGCTCCCGGCTTGCAAGATGCCCTGGAATTGATGGATTTGCTGCATCCTGCGGTCGTGCTGGTTGCCGGACCCGACGGTGGCCCGGACATTGAAACCGCCACCCAAAGCCTAAAGCAGCTTTACCCGACTACCCCGATTATGCCGATTAGCGGCGCCGAGGGGCATGGCAGTGGTCCCGACCTTCTCTCCCGCGTCACTGCCGTGATCGCCGCCCATCAGTCGGTACCGCCCCCACGCGACGGCGGGCTTGCCCATGAGTTCAACAATCTGCTGGCGATCGTTCTGAATAATATCGAGGCGGCCCGCCGCCAGCTGGAACGTAACGATCCCGATCTAATCCGGGTACGCCGGGCGACCGAGAATGCGGCCGATGGTGCCGCGCGCGCCGTGGCTCTTGCCCGACATCTCTTGCAAGGTGACCGTATTCTCGCCGATCCTGCCCCCGACCCGCTGCCCCTCTTTCCTAGCCGCCCGACCGTTGAAAGCCTGACCATGACCGTCGACCCCAGTGCCGTTCCCCGCATCCTTATCGTGGAGGACGAGATACTGGTGCGGATGATGGCCGTCGATGCCCTGGAGATCCACGGGTTCGAGGTGGAGGAGGCGGGCACCGCCGAGGCGGCCTTGCGCCGCTTCGACACCGTGGCCTCCACGACTATCGATGCCGTGATCGTCGATATCGGCCTGCCCGACCGCAAGGGCGACGTATTGGCCGCTGACCTGCGAGCCCGCTATCCGGCCCTGCCCATCGTGATCGCCAGCGGCTATGATGAATCCGGATTTCGCCAGCAGTTCGGCAATGATCCGGGCATGGGTTTCCTCGCCAAGCCCTATGACAGTGCCCAGCTGAAAAACGCCCTGCGCGCCCTCGGGGTTGTCGCCTCCTAAAGGTTGCGTCCTGTCGCGCCAGACACACGCGGCATCGGCACGTTATTTGCTGATACATACTCCGTGGATAGATAAAACATCAGCAGCACCGCAGTTTTATTGACGACCTGCAGTGCAGCCTCGGGGAAAATTTTACCCGGCCACCCCATAAACGCCCTCTCCTATCGGCAATTTTCGCCGTGCGTCAGGGCGTTTCATCAAAATTACTTGGGGAACGAGCCGATGCTAACGATCAATTTCAATATTTCTGCCCTTGGCATTCAAGGGCCCGGTGCGATCAAGCCGGTGACACCAGTCCAACCGATCGGCGCTTTTCTCGATACGCTGTCCAGTTCGAACAAGCGCGCCGATGGTTTCAAATCCTATCAGAAACAAGCCGACACCATGAACCAGCCGCCCTCGCCCGAGGAGCTGATGCAGGATGCGGACGAAGCCAAGAAGGATCTGGAAGAGAAGCTGGCCCTCGCTTTTGCCCAAGCCAACGTCGACACAACAACCCCGATCACCATCAGCGTTTCGGGGGAGGGTGAAGTCTCCGTTGTCGGCAGCCATCCCGATACGACCAAGATCGAGAATATCCTGAACGAGAACGGAGACCTGAAGGTCGATGTCCTGGAGACGGCCGAAAAAACCTCGCTCGCCTCCATGATCAAGATCGGCGACGAGGAAAAGAAGGGCGAGGCGGAACAGAACCCCTATGCCGTCCCGCTGGAAGTCGAGCTGGCACTGGAACAGAAGCAGCGCGACATCGCCCAGGCCTTTGGCAAGATGAGCTTTAATAGCGGCAGCCTTTCGACTGCCGTCGAGGATGTCGCCGCCTCCGGCCTCACCCCGGCTTGAAGGAAGCGATCCCATGAATTCCGCCTCTTTGAGCCATCTGCTGCTCGATCCGGGCCGGCAGGCCCGGGTCGATCGCGGTCAGCAAGCAAACGGCCTGCAGGGCCTGATGTTTGCCCCGACCTATTTCACCTCGCCCGAGGAGCAAGCCACAGTCAGCCGCCGCCTGCTCGGCGCGCCGAGGCCCCTTACCGACGGCACTTCCCTATGGGCCGCGCAATCCGCCGCGCAGAAGGTCGGCGCTGCCAAGCAAGCCTTCGCCGAAAAGCTGAACGCCGCCCTGTCCGATGCCGGGATCAGTAAGCAGGTATCTTTCGAGCTGCGGATTGCGCCAGACAAAAGCATCGAGGTGATCGGCGATACCGCCCTCAGCCTGAAGCTGGAAGCGCTATTTGCCCAGAACGAGGATCTGGCGCGGGATTTCCGGGCGGTCTGCTGGATGGTGTCCCTATCGGACATGGCACCCGATGCTTCCCTGACCAAGCTGGGAGCGAGTCCGCAGGAGGCGTTGGACCAGATCGGGCTTTATCAGCAGTATCGCCGCGAAACGGCGGGCCGGGCCGTTTTTGGCGGCGGCCAGCTATCTTATGCCAGCGAGGATTTCCATGACAGTTGGATGGCCCAATTGCCCGAGGCCGATCCGTACGAGCCGCCAGACTCCTGGTGGGTGCAGAAAAGCTGAAAAACATCAGAAATGCTATGCCCGGGGCCAAGATTCCCTTGGTAACCGGCGGGTCATCGCCTATCTCAACGGTTCGACTTTAAAAAGAACCCTCGCGAGGCCCGCCCGTGACCGCTTCTCCCGATGCTCCCCAGCGCCGCCACCGGCTGCTGATCGTCTGGATGCTGTTCTGTTCGTTCTGGATCAGCGCCATGCTGATCTTCACCGCCTATACGCGCCCGGCGCCCAGCTTCTATCTGGTCGGTCCCCTCACCATCGGGGTGCCGATCGCGGTTCTGATCATCGGCTTCATCGTGGAGCGCTTGCGAAAGAAGCGCTGAGACGCCACCTTGCTGTTATATAGTTTCGTCCCCTTTAGGACCTGATCATGCTCCAGACTCCCGTGACCGTTCTGACCGGCTTCCTCGGCGCCGGTAAAACCACGCTGCTCAACCGCATCCTGACCGAGCAGCACGGCAAGAAATACGCCGTCGTCATCAATGAATTCGCCGAGCTTGGCATCGACGAACAGATCGTCATCGAGAGCGACGAAGAAGTGTTCGAGATGAACAACGGCTGCATCTGCTGCACCGTGCGCGGCGATCTGATCCGCATCATCGGCGGCCTTCTGGAGCGCGGCACCAAGCTCGACGGTATCATCGTCGAAACCACCGGCCTTGCCGAACCCGCCCCGGTTGCCCAGACCTTCTTCGTCGATGAAGACGTGAAGGACCGCGCCAAACTCGACGCCATCGTCACCCTGGTCGATGCCAAGCATGTCCTGATGCATCTTGATGAAGGTGACGAGGCCGTTCAGCAGATCGCCTTTGCCGATGTGCTGATCCTGAATAAGACCGATCTGGTGAGCCCGGAAGAGCTGGCGCAGGTCGAGCGCCGCATCCGCGCGATCAACCGCTTCGCCCCGCTGCACAAGACCCAGAACAGCGAAATCCCGCTCGACCAGATCCTGGGCCGTAACGCCTTCGATCTGCAACGCGCGCTGGAGCTAGATCCGTTCTTCCTAAAGAACGACCATGATCACGATCATCACCACCTCGATCATGACCATGATCACGTGCATGACGAACATTGCGGTCACGACCATGACCACGATCATCATCACCATGATCACGACCACGATCATGGCCACACCACCAAGGTGAAGTCGGTCGCCCTGCGAACCGACCGGCCGATCGACCCGGAAAAGTTCGAACCCTGGATCGGCACGCTGCTGAAGCTCAAGGGCCAGGATATCTATCGTTCCAAGGGCATCCTGAATGTCGACGGCTCCAACCGCCGCTTCGTCTTCCAGGGCGTGCACATGCAGATGCGCAACGAATGGGGTAACCCCTGGCGTGGCCGCGACACCCGCGAAAGCCGGATCGTCTTCATCGGCAAGGATCTTGATGAAGCCGCCCTGCGCGAGGGTTTCCTCGCCTGCGTGAAATAGCGCCCGCATGAGCAGCAGCGCCGCCATCGGTGATTTCTGGTTCGAGGGCGACCCCGAGGTGCAACGCGCCAAATGGTTCGCCACCGACCCGGAATTCGACCTCTCGATCGCGCGGCGCTTTGAAACCGACATTGGGCTCGCCGTTACCGGCGGTCTCAATGCCTGGCAGGATACCCCGACCGGCACCCTCGCCTTGATCCTGCTGCTCGATCAGTTTCCCCGGAACGCCTATCGCGGCACTCCGCGCGCGTTCTTGGGTGACAAGCTGACGCCCAAGCTGACGGATCTGGTGCTGGAGCGCGGCTATGATCGCCGGATGACGGTCTGGCAGAAGCTCTTCTGCTATCTGCCCTATGAGCATTCGGAAAATATGGCCGACCAGGAAAAATCGGTCGCGCTCTTCAAGAACCTCGGCCAACCCGAATTGCTGGACTATGCCATTCGCCATCGCGACGTCATCGCGCAGTTCGGCCGCTTCCCCCATCGCAACGCCATTCTGGAGCGTGAGAGCACGCCCGAAGAACTGGCCTTCCTCGAACAACCCGGATCGTCTTTTTAATGCCCGCTTCCCGCATCACGTGGAAATTCGACGCCCGCGTCACTCAAGTTGCCGCCGATTGGGGCTGCGATACTGCTGCCTTTGCGCTTGCCAACGGCAGCTTGCGCCTCGTTGAACTGGCGCGTCAGGAACAGAATGTCTCGATCGGCATTCCGATGCACACCAGCGCGATCCTGAGCCTCGCCGCTCATCCCCATGGTGGGTTCGTGACGGGCGGTGAAGATGGCACCATCCGGCGCCTGCTGCCCGATGGCACCACGCTGGAATGGGCCAAGCACCCGAACCGCTGGATCGAAACCCTGCTGGTGGCCGAAGACGGCCGCACCTTCTATGTCGTCGGCAAGACCATCCAGGTACTGGCGGCCGATGGCGGCAAGGCGATGGAATTGGGCCCCCTGCCCTCCACCGTCAGCGGCCTGGATCTCAAAGGCACCGTGCTGGCCGCGAGCCACTACAACGGCATCACCCTCTGGGCGCTCGACGATACCTCGATCGCGCCCCGTGTCCTCACTTGGAAGGGTTCGCATCTCTCCGTGGTGCTGGCGCCGAACCTGCAATATGCCGCGACCGGCATGCAGGATGGTGAAGTGCACGGCTGGCGCCTGGCCGATGGGCGCGAGATGCGCATGTCGGGCTATCCAACCAAGGTGCGCAGCATCGCTTTCACCGCAGATAGCGCCTGGCTCGCCACCTCCAGCTCCGAAACCGTGGTCATCTGGCCGTTCGACGGCAAGGGCCCGGAAGGGCGCGAACCGCTGGAAATGCTGGACGGCAAGGGCGCGCTGGTCACCAAGGTCGCCTGCCATCCGGTCAGTGGCATGGTCGCCTGCGGGTTCGAAAGCGGCGTGTTGGGCATGGTCGATGTGAAGAGCAAGTCGGGCGGGCTTTTCCCCCTGTCCAAGCGTGGCCCGATCACGGCGATTTCCTGGTCGCGTGACGGGCATCATCTGCTCTCCGGCTCTGATGAAGGCCGCGCCGCGATCTTCTCCGCCGATCCTGAAGAAGGCAGCGTCTAACATGTCCGGCCCCGGCCCCCTGATCCCCGTCACCGTCCTGACCGGTTTCCTCGGGTCGGGGAAAACCACGCTGCTCAATCGCCTGCTGCGCGATCCGGCGATGAAGGACACCCTGGTCCTCATCAATGAATTCGGCGAGGTCGGCATCGATCATCATTTGGTCGAGAAGGTCGATGGTGATGTGGTGATCATGGCGGCCGGTTGCCTCTGCTGCACCATTCAGTCCGATCTCTCGAACCAGCTGCGCCAATTCGCGATCGACCGGGTGCGCGGCAAGGTCAGTGAATTCAAGCGGGTGGTGATCGAGACGACGGGTCTGGCCGATCCCGCCCCCGTCGTCCATACGCTGATGCAGGATCCGCTGGTCGCAGCCCACTATCGGTTGGACGGCATCGTCACCACGGTCGATGCCGTGGTCGGCAGCCAGACGATGGATGCCCAGGAAGAAGCGGTGAAGCAGGCGGCGATCGCCGACCGTATCGTCCTGACCAAGCAGGATTTGGCCTCCCCTGAAGCCACCGCTGCCATGAAAGCACGCCTTGCCGATCTCAATCCCGGCGCGATGATCCTTGGCACCGACGCTCCGGTTGCGGCGCTGATGGAAGCAGGTCTTTTCGATCCCGAAACGAAATCGCTCAACGTGCGCCGCTGGCTGCAGGCCGAAGCGGTCGACCATCACCACCATCATCATCACGGCCACGATCATGGGCATCACCCCCATGACCACGGTCACGGACATGGCGCCGGCCAGGATGCCCATAACGTCAATCGCCATGACGCCCGCATCCATGCCGTCTGCCTGACCCGTGATGCACCCTTGGATTGGGAAGCCTTCGCCCTCTGGGCGCAGAGCCTCGCCACCTATCGCGGTGAAGATCTGCTGCGCCTTAAAGCCGTGCTGAACGTCAAAGGCAAGGATGTGCCAGTGGTGGTCCATGGCGTGCAGCATCTCTTCCACGCCCCGGTGGAGCTGCCTTCCTGGCCCGATGACGACCATCGCTCGCGCATCGTGTTGATCGTCCGCGACATTCCCCAAGCGGCACTGGAAGACGGGCTCGACAAGATCATTGCGGCGGCCTGACCAACCGGTCAGACTCCGCACAGCGGGGTTGTCGCTCTATCGCTTGGTATCGGCGGCTCCTGAGAGTATAGAGGCGCCAAAATCGCTCCTTTAAGCTCGGAAGATTCATCGCCATGACCGATCTGGTTCGCCCGCGCCGCGCGCTCCTTTCCGTTTCCGACAAGACCGGTATCGTCGATCTTGCCCGCGCCCTGGTGGCTGCCGGTGCCGAGCTGCTGTCGACCGGCGGCACCTTCAAGGCGATCAAGGACGCCGGCCTGCCCGTCACCGAAGTTGCCGATTACACCGGCTTCCCGGAAATGATGGACGGCCGGGTCAAAACCCTGCATCCGAAGATCCATGGCGGTCTGCTGGGCCGCCGTGACCTTCCGACCCATGTCGCCGCCATGAAGGATCATGACATCGGCGAGATCGATGTCGTGGTGGTGAACCTCTATCCCTTCGAAGCGACCGTCGCCCGCGGCGCGGACTTTGAAACCTGCATCGAGAATATCGACATCGGCGGCCCGTCGATGATCCGTTCGGCCGCCAAGAACCACGACTTCGTCGCGGTCATGACCGATCCGGCCGATTATGCTGCCTTCACGCAAGAATTGACGGCCCAAGGCGGCAGCACGCTCGCCACCCGTCGCCGTCTGGCCGCTGCCGCCTTCAGCCGCACCGGCACCTATGACGCCGCGATCTCCGCCTGGTTCAATGGCCAGATCGGTGAAGCCGCGCCGAAGAGCATGGCCGTGGGCGGCGCGATCCTGCAGTCGCTGCGTTATGGCGAAAACCCGCACCAGCAGGCCGCCTTCTATCGCACGGCCGAGAATCGCCCGGGCGTGGCTTCGGCCAAGCAGCTGCAGGGCAAGGAACTCAGCTACAACAACATCAATGATACCGATGCCGCGTTCGAGCTGGTGGGCGAGCTGCCCGAACCCGCCGTCGCGATCATCAAACACGCCAATCCCTGCGGCGTTGCCATGGCAGCGGACCTTCCGACCGCCTATCGCAAAGCCCTGGCCTGCGATCCGGTCAGCGCCTTTGGCGGTATCATCGCCGTCAACCGTCCGCTCGATGCCGAAACCGCCGGTTTGGTCGCCGAGCTGTTCGCCGAAGTCGTAATCGCCCCGAGTGTCACCGACGAGGCACTGGCAGCCCTTGAATCCAAGAAGAACCTGCGTGTGCTGGTGACCGGCGGTCTGCCGGACCCGAAGCAAGCAGGAACCCTGGTACGCTCAGTCGCCGGCGGCCTGCTGGTCCAAGACCGCGACATTGCCCGCGCCACGGCCGACAAACTCGAGACCGTTACCAAGCGCAGCCCCACCAGCGATGAACAGCGCGACCTGCTGCTGGCCTTCACTCTGGTCAAACACGTGAAGTCGAACGCCATCGTGCTGGTGAAGGATGGTGCCTCCGTCGGGATCGGCGGCGGCCAGACAAGCCGTGTCGATGCCGCCCGTCAGGCCGTGCAGCGCGCCGCTGAAATGGCGACTGCCGCCGGTGAAAGCCAGAGCCGCGCCATCGGCGCCGTCGTGGCCTCGGACGCCTTCTTCCCCTTCTCCGATGGCCTGGAAGTCTGCCTCAAGGCCGGCGTCACCGCCGCGATTCAGCCGGGCGGCTCCAAGCGCGATGCTGACGTCATTGCCACCGCCGATGCCGCCGGCGCTGCGATGGTCTTCACCGGCCTGCGCCACTTCAAGCACTAAGGGTATTTTCCGTGATGCAGTCTGGCAAAGGCTGTATCACGGACACCCAGCGGCGCCCTCTTGCCGCTTGTAATATCTATATTTCAGAGACCGCCATTTTTGATATACGGTAACTCGGTGTTCTGCGTCCCAACCCGAGTATTTCCCCGTGGCCAAATATACGATCCGTCAAGGTAGCAAGGGCAACGACCTCATGCGTGGCTCGAAAGGAAACGAGCTCATCTATGGCGGTCTCGGGAACGACACGCTTTCTGGCGGCGACGGCAACGACAGCTTGGTCGGGGGCATTGGGAACGACAAGCTCTACGGCGGGAATGGCCATGACATTCTTCTCGGCGGCGTCGGCCGGGATTTGCTGTATGGCGACGCCGGCAACGACTCCATGGATGGCGAATATGGCAATGACACCCTGTGGGGTGGCGCCGGCCATGACCTAGTTTTCGGCGGACAGGATCACGACCGTCTTTATGGCGATGCTGGGAACGACACGCTGGTTGGCGACACAGGGAACGACATACTGGTCGGCGGAGTCGGCAACGACCTGCTCTATGGCGAAGAAGACGATGATATGCTATCCGGCGACGCCGGAAACGACACCCTCGCCGGCGGGATCGGCAATGATACCTTGCGCGGCGGCGACGGCGTCGATCTGGTCGTGGGCCATACCGGCAACGACGTGCTGTCCGGTGGCAATGGGAATGATCTCCTCTATGGCTATGAGGATGATGACCAGCTGTGGGGCGGCGAGAATGAGGATCGCCTGTTCGGCGGCATCGGCGATGATCTTCTGCAAGGTGAGGCCGGCAACGACACCCTGAGTGGCGAGGACGGTAAGGATTCGCTCTTTGGCGGTGATGGCGCCGACAGTCTGCTGGGCAATGCCGGTGACGACAGCCTCGACGGCGGCGCGGGCAATGACTTCCTGGACGGCGATGCCGGCTCCGATATCCTCAAAGGCGGTGACGGCAATGACACGCTCCAGGGCGGCGCCGAGATCTATGAATATTGGATCACCGATACCTTAAGCGGCGGCGCGGGGGACGATCTTCTGCTGCTGAAATCAGGTTGGGGCTATCTCTATGGCGGGGATGGCAACGATACGATTATCGCCCAAAACTATCTGGCCGGCGGGGCCGGCGACGACCTGCTGAAGATCGGTGCCATGACGGGCCATCTGCTGGGCGACGACGGCAATGACACCCTGATCGGCGGCGCCGGGAGCGACAGTTTCGAGGGCGGAACCGGCACCGATAGCCTGCTCGGCGGCGGCGGTAACGATCAGATGCGGGGCGGCGATGGCGACGACCGCATGTGGGGCGAGGATGGCGCCGATACGCTGCTGGGCGGCGACGGCAACGATCTGCTTGATGGCGGCAGCGGGGACGACAGCCTTGTTGGCGGGACTGGGAACGATCTCATCTCCGGCCAGGACGGCTTCGATATCGTCGATGCCGGTGACGGCAACGACACCATCGATGGGGGCGATGGGATCGACCGCCTGATCGGCGGGAATGGCGACGATCTTATCCAGGGTGGCGGCGGCAACGATCTTCTGATGGGTTTTGCCGGAAACGATATCGTTTCGGGCGGTGACGGCAACGACAACATCAGCGGCGATAGCGGCAATGATCAGCTGTTCGGCGGCAATGACGACGACATTCTGACCGGGGGCGCCGGGGATGATTTCCTCGACGGTGGCGACGGCAACGACACGCTGGTCGGCAGTATCGATCTCGACAATAAATACCTTCCACTGCCGATCCAGGGCCGCGATACGCTCATCGGCGGTAATGGCGCAGATCTGCTCGTCGGAAGCGGCGGCGGCGACCTTCTGGACGGCGGATCGGGCAACGATACGATCCTGTTTGTCGATGGCGGCGGCGATATCTGGGGCGGCGACGGCAAGGACGTCTTTTCCTATAACGGCCTTGACCCGGCGCTTTCGACCAAGGCCACCGTTATCCATGATTTCGAGGTCGGGGTCGATCTACTCGACCTCAGCACCCTCGATGCCGATATCACGACCGAGGGCAACCAAGCCTTCATCTATATCGACGGCAATGCCTTCCATAATGTGGCCGGCGAAGTGCGCTTCGATGACGGCATTCTCAGCGGCGATCTCAATGGCGATGGCGTCGCGGATTTCTTCATCGATTTTGGCGCGATCAAAGGGTTCTCCGGGGCGTCTCTGAATTTCGATCCCGCCCTTAATGCCGCGACCTATATCGGCACCGACGCCTACGACTATATTGCCGGCCGCGATCACAATGAAATCCTCTATGGGATGGGTGGCGATGACTGGATCCACGGCGCTGGCGGGAATGACACCATTTACGGTGGCGATGGCGACGATGTGATCTATGGCGGCCTGGATAGCAATTTCATCGATGGCGGCAACGATCAGGACTACATCAGTGGCGGTAACGGCAAAGACACTCTCCTAGGGGGTGCTGGCTATGACACCATTCAGGCCGGCGACGGCGCGGATCGTGTCGAAGGGGGCAGCGGCGGGGATAATCTCTACGGTCAGATCGGCAACGACACCCTGCTGGGTGGTGACGGGAACGATTATCTAGACGGCAGCCTTGGCAGCGACCTTCTAGATGGTGGCAGCGGGAACGACTATTTGATCGGCGGTCAGACCAATATGGTCCAACCCTTGACCGATCACGACACCCTGCTGGGCGGGGACGGGAACGACACGATCTACGGGTTTCTTAGCAAAAACAGTGTCATCGACGGGGGCAGCGGGGACGACCATCTCTATCTTGCCGATGCCGAAGCCTGGGGCGGTACGGGCGCCGACAGTTTCTACATTCAGGGCGCCGGTACCGGATCCGTCATCCATGATTTCAATATCTCGGAAGACAAGCTCGTGCTGTCGCAGATCGATGCCAACAGCAAAATCACGGGCGATCAGGCCTTCACCTTTATTGAGGATCAGAGCTTCCACGGTGTCGCCGGGGAACTTCGCTTCGAGAACGGCATCCTTAGTGGTGATACCAATGGCGATGGCTATGCCGAGTTTTCCGTCAAGATCGAAGGCGTGACAGCCCTGCCCAGCAGCGTGGTAGTGACCTAAGGCGCCCTCTCGACAGCACGCCAAAGACACGACACATTCGCGGATCTCAATAAGGCTCGCCTTATCGCCCCTATCCCGAGCCGCGAAGGATTGCCCGTCATGTTCCGCGCCCCGCTTCTGGTTGCCGCCGCTACTGCCCTTACCCTCAGCATCCTGCCGGCTTCCGCCCAGGCCCCGACGTCCGCCACCGCGGACCTCAACGTTAAAGGCGTCGAGGATGTCATCGCCGCCCTACAGGCCCGCAAGGGCGATCGCAATTCGGCCCAGGCCGCCCTCTTCCTCACCCTGATGAAGCAGATCGGCCGCCCCGGTCCGATGGATAACGGCCGCACCAGCCTTGAGTATAAAGTGACCGCCACCGCCGATGGCGGCGTGCTGGTCAATGGCATCGACATCATCCCTATCATCAATACCGCCTCCAAGCTGGGCGCCGCCCGGTGAGGCTGACGGCCCTCGCCTGTCTAGGCGTTCTCGTCGGTTTGCCTGCATTGGCCCAAGATCTGCCAATGCCGTCCCTGAAAGACCTACAGGGCATCCTCCAGCAGAAGGGCGGCAAGCCCGAGGCGCCGAGCACGCTGGGCGCGCAGCCTGCCGATCTCGGCTGCCCGCTGGAAATCGAAGTGGCCGAAGAGTTCCGCGGCGCGGTGCCGGGTGGCTGGCAAAGCTGGTCGCAGGAAGCCAATCTGCCGCCGGCCGAGCGCAAACGGAAGCTGACCAGCATCGCGTTTTATGATGGCACCACGTCCCAGCAGACCCTGCATGCCCCGATCCGCGAGCGCAAAAATAAGGAAGGCGCCCGGGTTGACTGGTCCTTCGGTCCCGGCACCACCTGGCTGGCCTGCAAATATGAAGACAGCCGCTGGACCCTAATCAAGCCGCTGGCGCGCGGGGTCCGGCGTTGCGAGGCCTTCTATAACCCCGGCGAAAAGCCGACCCGCCTGGAGTGCCGCTAGATCAAGGGGCGGGCGCGGCTGGGGGCCATTGCGCGACAAGAATGGCTTGCCCCTTGACCTTGGCGGTCCTGCCGCTTAATTCCGCAACCTAAGCCAGCAACAATCCCAGGACATCAATCGCATGACTACCGAAACGCTTTCCTTCCAAGCCGAAGTGAGCCGCCTGCTCGATATCGTCGCGCACGCCCTCTATTCCGAGAAGGAGGTGTTTCTGCGCGAGCTGATCTCCAATGCCGCCGATGCCTGCGACAAGCACCGCTACCTCGCCCTGACCGAACCGGAAACCGCCGGCCCGGTTGCCACATACGCCGTCACCCTGGCCGTCGATGAAGAGGCCAAGACCCTAACGATCAGCGATAATGGCATCGGCATGAGCCGCCAGGAGCTGATCGACAACCTCGGCACCATCGCCAATTCGGGCACCGGCAAGTTCGTCGCCAATCTGACCGGTGACGCCAAGAAGGATCTGTCGCTGATCGGCCAGTTCGGCGTCGGCTTCTATTCCTCCTTCATGGTCGCCGACAAGGTGACGGTCCTGTCGCGCCGTGCCGGCGAAGCTACCGGCCATTCCTGGGAGAGCGACGGCAAGGGCAGCTTCCAGATCACCGAAGCCACCCGCGCCGAGCATGGCACCGACATCACCCTGCATCTGAAGGCAGAGGCGACCGAATTCCTACATGAATATCGCCTGGAAAACGTGGTGCGCCGTTATGCCGACCATGTTGCCCTGCCGGTGAAGCTGGGCGAGAAGACCCTGAATGACGCCAGCGCGCTCTGGGCCAAATCCAAGAGCGATGTGACCGAAGAACAGCTCAAGGGTTTCTACGAACACATCAGCCACGATAGCGAGCCGCCCTTTGCGACCATCCAGGTCCGCGCCGAAGGCACGCTGGAATATTCGGCCCTGCTGTTCGCGCCCAAGACCCGGCCGTTCGACCTGTTCGACCCCGATCGCAAACATGGCGTGAAGCTCTATGTCCGTCGCGTCTTCATCACCGATGAAGCCAAGGATCTGTTGCCGGGTTACCTGCGCTTCGTGAAGGGCGTCGTCGATAGCGCCGATCTGCCGCTCAATGTCAGCCGCGAGCTGTTGCAAGCAAGCCCGCTGATGAGCAAGATCCGCTCTAGCCTCGTCAAAAAGATCCTCGCGGAATTCACCAAGAAGGCCGATAGCGAGGATTATCCGACCTTCTGGGAAGCCTTCGGCCCGGTGCTGAAGGAAGGGCTCTATGAGGATTTCGAGAATCGCGAGGCCCTGCTGAAGCTCGCCCGCTTCCGCACCACCGCTGGCGATGGCTGGATCAGCCTCGCGGACTATGTCGGCCGCATGAAAGAAGGCCAAGACGCAATCTATGTTGCTTCGGGTGATGATCTCGCGGCCCTACGCACTTCCCCGCAGCTCGAAGGCTTCAAGGCCAAGGGCGTCGAGGTGCTGCTGCTGACCGATCCGATCGATGAATTCTGGCTGCCGTCGGTGCCGGGTTTTGAGAATAAGCAGTTCAAGTCGGTGACGCGCGGCGCGGCTGCCGATCTCGACAAGATCGCGGGCGGTGAGGAAAAGCCGGCCGAGGAAGCGGGCAACCTCTCCGACGTCATCGCCGCCATGAAGCTGGCCTTGGGCGACAAGGTGAAAGACGTGCGCCCGTCCAAGCGCCTGACCGACAGCGCCTGCTGCCTGGTGGCCGATGAAGGCGACATGGATCTGCGGTTCGAACGCCTGATGCGTCAGCATAAGCGCGTCGAGGAAGCCGCCCCACGGGTGCTGGAACTCAACCCCACCCATGCGGCGATCAAGAGCCTCATCGAGAAGCAGAAGGCCGGCGCGGACCTTAGCGATGCCGCCTGGCTGCTGTTGGATCAGGCCCGCATCTTGGACGGCGAACCGCCACTGGACGCCGGCGCCTTCGCCCGCCGCCTAAGCGCCCTGATCGGCGGTTAGTTCTTCTAGCTCTGCCGCAAACCGTTCCGCTGCTACGGCGGCCGACCATGGTTCCCAGGGTCGGCCGCCGTAGCGTTTCTGGAGGGGGTCCTCGGTCAGGAGCGGCAGCTTGATCTGCAAGGCCTCGCGACATTCCTGCTCGCTCCAGCCGGCCACATAGACGGCTTCGGCGGCAGCGGCGAGGCGATCGGCCTTTTTGATCGGCTTCTTCCAGCTATCCGGCAGCACAAAGGGCAGCCCGAAACGGGTATGCGCCACGCCTTGCAAACTTTTATCGAGCGCCGCATAGCCGGGCCCGAGGAAGGGTTTCAGCGGCGAGATAGGGTCGAAACAGACGCCGAGGCATTCCGAGGCGTCATGCAGCAGGAAGGCCAATGCCAGTTTCTGCGTCATCTTATCGCCCAGCTGCGCCCGCCCGATGGCCAGCACGCTCATCGAATGCTGGGCGACCGACAGCGGCCAGGGCCAGATCGAATGGCCGCCCCAACGGAAGGTGCGTGCGGCGCCGATCGCGAGATCCGACGGCTCGAAATCCAGCGGGGTCGGATCGAGCAGATTGAGCCGCCGGCCGGACGGCAGGCGCACCCAAGCACGAGCAACGGGTTTCTTGTCGATGGAGGGCATCGGTTCAGTCTACCTTTGAGCCCGATCTCAATGAAGGAGTTTCCCATGTCGCAGGCCCTCGCCCTTCGCCCCTTCGTTCCCGCCAAGGATTTCGAGCTTTCCAAGCGATTCTATCAGGCGATCGGCTTTACCATCGGCCATCAGGATGGCGATGTGGCCGGTATGAAGCTCGATGGGCAAGGCTTCATCCTGCAGAATTTCTACCGCACGGAACTCGCGGAAAACTTCATGTTGCAATTGATGGTGCGCGACGTGGACTCTTGGTGGCAGCGCATTGACGGCGAAAAGCTAACGGCCGACTTTGGCGTCAAACCGCCGCGTGCACCGGAATTTCAGCCTTGGGGTCTGAAGGTCGGCTTCCTCTTCGACCCCTCGGGCGTGTTGTGGCACGTGGCCGAAACGCCGTTCTAAGAAAACTTCACCAGCACAGCGCCGGTGATGATGGCGGCGATCGCGAAATAGCGCTGATGCGGCACCTTCTCTTTCAGAAACAGTACGCCGAGCAGGGTCGCAAAGACGATCGAGGTTTCGCGCAAGGCCGCCACCAGCGCGATTGGCGCCTTGGTCATGGCCCAGAGAGCCGGCATATAGGACAGCACCGAGATCATGCCGGCCGGCACCATCACCTTGGCCCGCCGACGGGTATGAAGGAGGAAGGCCCCGCGTTTCCAGGCAAGGCCGACCAGGGTGATAAAAGTCCCCTGCACGACGAACAACCAGCTCGCATAACTGAAAGCGCTGCTGGCACTGCGGGCGCCCAACCCATCGACCAACGTATAGGCGGCAACGGTGAGCGCGGTGAGCCCTCCCGTTACCAGCAACCGGACATTGCCACGCCCGAAAAAGGCCAGCGCCAGGATGCCGCCACCGATGCATAGGATCCCCGCCCAGCCCAATAGGCCCGGCAGGTCTGTCGCCAAGAAAGCCGCCAGCACCGCCGAGAGCAGCACCCCGCCCCCGCGCATGATCGGATAGCCGACCGTCACATCGCCGGCCTGGTAGGTGAGGGCAATCAAGGGGAAATAGAGCGAATGAATGACGGTCGAGGCCGCGATCAGCGGCCAGGAGGCGGCCGGCGGCACCTCGACAAACGGCAGGAAAGGCAAGCCGCCGACCACGGTCCCGGCCGCCACCAGAATGACATCCATCACCCGGTCGCCGCCATCCCCGCCGCCGGCCTTCACCGCCACATTCCAACTAGCATGCAGCAGCGCTCCGACCAGAATGATCAGCAGGACATCGATAGGCATAAAGAGGGCATCCAGGCGGACGGTGTCACAAAAACGTCAAACACCAGTACCCTAGACGCTAGGCCGGGCGGCGAAAAGCACGGGCTTGCAGGGGAGAGCCGCACGGACGGCGCTTGACGGGCAGCGCCCCGTCGGTTAGGCGGAACAGTTAGCTTTCAAGCCATCCCATCCAAGGAGATCGACCGTGGCGCAGTTGCAGCCGGTACGTGGAACCCATGACCTTCTGCCCCAGGACGAGCGTCGACACCGCGCGGTGATCGATACTGCCCGGCAGACGGCGGGGCGGTACGGCTTCGAGCGCGTCGAAACCCCAATCTTCGAATTTACCGAGGTCTTTACCCGTACTGTCGGCGAGACTAGCGATATCGTCTCGAAGGAGATGTATGTCTTCGAGGATCGCGGCGGGGAATCGATTGCGCTGCGTCCCGAAGGCACGGCCGGCGTCGCCCGCGCCGTCATCTCCAATGGCCTCGCCCAGAATTTGCCGCTGAAGGTCTTCTACAACGGCCCGATGTTCCGGTACGAGCGCCCGCAGAAGGGCCGCCAGCGCCAGTTCCACCAGATCGGGATCGAACTGATCGGTCCGATCCAGCCGATCGCCGATGTCGAGGTGATCGCCTGTGGCGCCGATATCCTCGATAGCCTCGGCATCTTGCCGCGGGTGCAACTGGAGCTGAACACGCTGGGCGATATGACCAGCCGCGATGCCTATCGCGCGGCCTTGGTCGAGTATTTCGGCGGTTTTCGTGATCAGCTGTCCGAGGACAGCAAGCTGCGCCTGGAAAAGAACCCGCTGCGCATTCTCGACAGCAAGGATGAGGGTGACCGCAAACTGGTGGTGAATGCCCCGACCTTCGAGCAATACTTGAGCCAAAAGGCCAAGGATTTCTTCGGTGGCGTCACCAAGGGTCTTGATGCCCTGGGCATTCCCTATGTCCTAGCCCCGCGCCTCGTTCGTGGCCTGGACTATTACACCCATACTTGTTTCGAGTTCGTAACGACTGAGCTCGGCGCGCAAGGTACGGTGATGGCCGGTGGCCGTTATGACGGGTTGATCCGCGATATGGGCGGCCCGGATATCGCCGGTGTGGGCTGGGCGGCCGGTATCGAACGCTTGTCGATGATGCTTGGTTTCGAGCCCGAAGTGGCGCGTCCCATCGTGCTGGCGCCGCTGGGCGAAGCAGCCGAAGCCGAAGCCCTGAAGCTGGCACACAAGCTGCGCAAGGCCGGCCATTCGGTCGATCTGGGCTTTTCCGGCAACCTCAAGAAGCGCCTGATGCGCGCCAATAAGGTCAATGCCGCCAAGGTCATCATCCTGGGCGACGATGAACTCGCCAAGGGTGTCGCGGCCGTGCGCGATCTTGATAGCGGCGAGCAGACCGAAGTTGCCTTGAGCGAGTTGCTCGCTCACCTCGGCTAAGTAACGGCGACGCCGGGATGCGCCCCTTTGCCCTTGGGGTCGATTTTCGGCGCGCCAGCCAGCCGCTGCGCGACATGCTGGCCAATCTGCGCCATCCGGCAACCCCGACCGGATGCGACTCGGCCCTCTGGCTGATCGCGCCGGACCGGATCGAGCTCCATGGCACGGCGGCCGATGACCTCGGCCCCCTGATGGCCTGGCAGGAGCTGGGCGCGCCAGAGCCCTATATTCATTGGGACCGCGCGGCCTTGCGCCATCTGGCCCGCGTCACTGCCGGGCTCGAATCGCCGCTAACAGGCGATCCGGGCATGCTGGATCACGTGAAATCGGCCGCCCGCACCGCCGCTTCCCATGGGGCGCTGGGCAGCGAGCTTGGCGCCCGAGTCATGATGGCGCTCGGCATTGCCCAGCGTGCCCGCAGCGAAACGGCCTTGGGCAGCTTTTCGCGCCTGATCGGCGAACAGGCGATCGCCGCCGCTCAGCGCCTACACGGCAATCTCAAAAAGCGCAGCCTGCTGGTGATCGGCGAAGCCGCGGAATCCCTGGCGACGCCCTTTGTGGCGGCGGGTGTCGGCAGCACCTTCACCCTGGCGCGCGACGGAGAATTTGCCCTGCGCCTGAAAGGTCAGGCCGTCCCGCCCGAACCTTTGGCCGACAGCCTGGCGCGCGGCGATATCGTCATCACGTCCCTGAGCCTTGGCCGCCCGGTCATCGAGATGGAAGACCTGAAGGCGGCCCTGAAAGCCCGCCGGCAACGCCCGATCCTGCTGATCGATGGCGGATCACCGGCCGATATCGCCCCCGATGTTGCCGGTCTCGACGATGTTTTCACCTACGGGCTGGCCGATCTCAGCGATATGGCCTATCAAGACGGCGCGGCGGTCTTGACGGCGGCGGGTGCCCTGATCGACAAGCTGGTTTTGTCGGCGGCGGTCGAGAACCCGGCGGCAGGTTCGATCTCAGCCCTGCTGGAGAGCGAACGCCAGGCGGCCTTGGCGCGGTATCCCAAGGATGCGAATGCTGCGACCCAGGATCTGATTGACCGGATCCAGGGGCGCCTGAAAACGGCTCTTGGGGCTGACGCCGAACTCGGCAAGGTTGCTCAAAGGCTGTTTGGTTTGATGGATGATTTTGACAAGGATTCGAGACGGTGAGCTTTAACGATACTTTGGCCCGATTGAAGGCCCGCCATGTCGAATTGAACGAGATCCTGTCGGGTGAGCTGCCGACGGCGGATTTCATCAAATTCTCCAAGGAGTATTCCGACCTGACGCCGCTGGTCGCCAAGATCGACGACCTCAATCAGGCCAAGGACGAGCTCGTCTCACTCGCCGCCCTGATGCAGGACAATAGCGATCCTGAGATGCGCGACATGGCGGAAGCCGAGTTTCACGAGCTCAAAGCCAAGCTGCCGGACATCGAGCGTGCCCTGCAGATCGAACTACTGCCCAAAGATGCCGCCGACGAAAAGAACGCGATCCTGGAAGTGCGCGCCGGTACCGGCGGCGAAGAAGCCGCCCTGTTTGCCGCGACCTTACTGCGCATGTATCAGCGTTATGCCGATATCCATGGCTGGAAGTTCGAAGTCATGGAAGTCAGCGACACCGGCCTGGGCGGCATCAAGGAAGCCACCGCCGCAATCCAGGGCCAGAACGTGTTCGCGCGCCTCAAGTTCGAAAGCGGCGTGCACCGGGTGCAGCGCGTGCCGGAAACCGAAGCCAGCGGCCGCATTCATACCTCTGCCGCCACCGTGGCCGTGCTGCCGGAAGCCGAAGAAGTCGACATCCAGATCGAGGAAAAGGATCTGCGCATCGACGTATTCCGGTCCTCCGGCCCCGGCGGTCAGTCGGTCAATACCACCGACAGCGCGGTGCGCATCACCCATCTGCCGACCGGCCTCGTCGTCAGCCAGCAGGACGAAAAGTCCCAGCACAAGAACAAGGCCAAGGCCCTGCGTGTGCTGCGCGCCCGCCTCTATGATCTCGAGCGCCAGAAGATCGACAATGAACGCGCCGCCAGCCGTAAGAACCAGGTCGGCAGCGGCGATCGGTCTGAACGCATCCGCACCTTCAATTTCCCGCAAGGCCGCGTGACCGACCATCGCGTGAACCTGACGCTTTATAAGATCGACAAGATCATCCAGGGCGAAGCCTTGGATGAGATCATCGAAGTGCTGATCGCAGAAGACCAGGCCGCCCGCCTCGCTGATGTCGACTGAGGCCGACGCGCTTCTGCTGGCGGCAACCAGGCGTCTGTCCGCCGTCGGTATCGACACCGCGCGTTTGGATGCCCGTCTGCTGCTCGCCAGCGCCTGTGGAGCCGAGCCGAGCGATCTGACCCTGGGCCGGGTTACCGATCTCACCCCCACCCAGCGCCGCCGCTTTGCCCGCTGGCTTGTCCGGCGCGAGCGCAACGAGCCGGTTGGCCGGATCCTGGGTGTGCGCGAATTCTGGTCTCTGCCCTTCCGTCTTGGCCCCGATACGCTAGAGCCGCGCCCGGATAGCGAGACACTGGTCGAGGCGTGCCTCACCCGCCTGCCGGATGCCGATGCGCCCTATCGGATCATTGATTTGGGAACCGGAACCGGCTGCCTGTTGTTGTCGGTGCTGCATGAACGCAAAAACGCGCGGGGTACCGGTGTCGATATCGCGCCGGGCGCCTTACGGGTCGCACGGCGGAATGCCGTCGATCTAGGCCTCAAACCCCGGGCGCGCTTCCAAAAGGGCGACTGGCTGGCAGATATCACGGGCCCGTTCGATCTGATCCTGTCGAACCCGCCCTATATCCCAACCGTCGAGGTCGAAAAACTCGCCTTCGACGTCAAGGGATTCGATCCGCGCCGGGCGCTGGATGGCGGGCCGGACGGCATCGGTCCCTATCGCTTTCTGGCGGCGCAGGCCCCGTCCCGCCTCAAGCTTGGTGGCTGGCTAGCGGTCGAGATCGGGTGGGATCAGGGCCCGGACGTTGCCGGTCTTTTTAAAGCGGCCGGTTTCGTCGGTGTCGAGGTCTTGCCGGATCTGGCAGGACGAGATCGTGTCGTGGTTGGTCAAAAGACGCGGGACAAAGCACAAGCCTGACGGCTTTTAGAAAAAAAGCCCTTGGCAAGCATGGGATAGTGACGATAGCTTGCCTCTATTCCAGCAATAACGAAGTTCTTCGAAGATTTGGAGAAGCTTCGGTGGTCGACCCTAGGGGTCGAACGCACGCTAGGGGTCCGACCCTGCCCTGATGGCTCGGGTCGACGACCGATAAGGCGGGAAACGGGCATTTCGGCGCTTTCCCCTAGCCTTTCGGTGACAGTAACTCAAGCCAAGGTGCCATGAGACAAGGTCCGCATATGAAGCGCTCGCGTGGGCGCGGTCAAGGGGGACAGAATAACGGCGGCATGGGCGGTGGGAATTCCCACGGTCAACGTAGCCATGGTGGCCAAAACGGCCAAAATGGCCGCCCGCAGAATATTCGCCACCAGAATTTCGACAGCAACGGTCCGGACGTCCGGGTGCGCGGCAACGCCTATCAGGTCTACGAAAAATACCTCGCCCTGGCACGCGACGCGACCTCGAGCGGCGACCGCATCCAGGCTGAAAATTACTTCCAGCACGCTGAACATTATTATCGCCTGATCAACGCCGCCCATGAAGCCCAGGGCACCGGCCCGTATCTGCCCAATCAGCAGGGACGCGAGTTCGAAGAAGGCGAAGGCGGTCAGCAGAATAATCAGCAGGGCCAGCGCAACGGCGAACAGTCCGGCGAAGGCAGCGAAAATTCCGAAAACGGCACGGGCGACGATCAGAACCGCGATCGGGGCGATCGGGGCGAGCGCAGCGAGTATCGCGGCGACCGTCAGGACCGTGGCGAGCGTCAAGACCGGGGTGACCGGCAGGATCGCGGCGAGCGCCAAGACCGTGGGGATCGCCAAGACCGCGGCGAGCGCCAAGATCGCGGTGACCGTCCGGAACGCGCCGAGCGCAGCGAGCGTCAAGACCGTGGGGATCGCCCGGAGCGTAGCGAGCGTCAGGACCGTGATGATCGTGGCCGTCGCCCGCGCCAGCCGCGCGTGATGGACATCGATGCCCCGCAGCCTGAATTCCAGGCGCCGGCGGCACCGGCCCCTTACGAGCCCGCCCCCGCACCGGTCGCGGAAGCCCCGGTTGCAGCCGCGCCCGTCGAGCGTGCCGAAAGGGCACCCCGCGCCCCTCGCACTGAACGTCCGGCCCCGGTTGCCGCTGTCGCAGAAGCTGCCCCCCAGCCGGCTCTACCGCTAGCAGAGGCTGCCACAAGCGAAGATGCTCCGGCAGCCCCGAAGCGTCGCGGCCGCCCGCCCAAAGTGCGGACGACCGAACCGGCCGGCGAATAGTAAAATGCTCAGCCGCCAGCGCTTGTTCTGCGCTGGCGGCTGATCCATTTATAGATCGTCATGATCGTCTACAGCTTACAATGCACCGCCGGTCACCAGTTTGACGGCTGGTTCCGAGACAGCGCCACCTTCGATGCCCAAACCGCCGGGCACGAGGTGTCCTGCCCTGTCTGCGGGTCGGTTGAGGTTTCCAAGGCCCTGATGGCCCCGGCCGTCCGATCCTCCAAAAAACGCGAAGCCGTCCAAGCGACCGAGGTAGCCGAGGCACAAGCTGCTGTCCTGCAGGCCCTGAAAGCCGTGCGCCGCGAAGTCGAAACCAATTGCGACTATGTCGGAACCCAATTTGCCGAAGAGGCCCGCCGCATTCATTATGGCGAGGCCGACAAACGCGGCATCTACGGCGAGGCCAGTGCCGATCAAGCCGCCGAACTGGCCGATGAAGGCATCGAGATCGGCCAGATCCCCTGGGTTCAACTCGACAATTGAGTTTTCGCAAGCAGCTGACCGGCCTCATCTTGGGTGAGCCGATGTTGCTGGCCATCTTGCGGCATCTGCAGGCGGCCAACCTTCCCGATGCCTGGCTGGTCGCCGGATCGATCGCCGGACGAGTCTGGAACGATCAAGCCAGCCGCGATGCCCTGGTCGGCATCCGCGATCTCGATATTGCCTATTTCGACGGTGCTGATCTCAGCGCCGAAACCGAGACTGCTATCGAAGCTGGCTTTAAAAATTTCCCGCTGCCCATCGACGCCAAAAATCAGGCCCGGGTGCCGCTGTGGTACGAGGCGAAGTTCGGACAGCCCTGTCCGCCCTACCGCGATACCACCGATGCCATCGGCAGCTATCCGACGACTTCTACCACCCTTGGGGTGCGGCTGCAGGGCGACCGGCTAGAGGTATGCGCGCCCTTCGGATTGGTCGATTTATTTGCCGGAATTATCCGTCCCAATGGCCGACTTTGCACCGAAGAAGTCTATGTCCAGAAGACCACACGGTGGGTTGCCGAATGGCCACACCTGTTAGTCTTACCGTGGTCTGAACGTGTCTTACCTGAATCGCCTAAAGCGACACGTTAAGTTAGACTGCCGCCGCTATGGAGCGGCGAAGCCTTGAGAAATCCCTTCTGATCCTGACGTCATCGTCGCAACCGCGCCGATCGCTCTGGCGTGCGTTTGTCGGTTTGGCTGCGCTTGAATCCGCTGTCGCCGCCGTTGTCCTGATCGCCGCCAATCCGCCGCCCCAGGCGCCCCGGATCGAGATCGCGCTCGGACCGTCCACCCTGCCGCCGCCGATCGACCCCCACACCGTTCCGGGCGTACCGAGCGATATGCGCCGCTATGTGCTGGTGGAGATGGGGCCGCCGGATCTGCCCGATCTTGGCCTATCGCCGGAACCCCATCGCCAGGCCCCACCGCCGCCGAGCGAACGATTCCTCGCTCGCCTAGACCGGCCCTTGCGCGAACCGCCGACCGCAATCTTTCGCCAGCCCGATGCGATCCTAGCACCGCCCGGTATGGCGGCGGTCACCGAACCCAAGGAGCAGCCGGTCAGTCCGGCCGAAGGCTTGTCGCCACCGACCCTGCCGCCGGCGGGCGAAATGCTGCTGGCCGAGCGCCCCAGCCCGGCGGAAACCTGGCCGCGCGGCGGTCCCGGCCTGCCCGATGACGTCGCCGTTGCGATCCTCCCGGCGCCTGACCTGCTCCCGCCGGCACCTGCCGTATTGCTGGCCGATAGCATCATCCTGCCGGTCGATAAGGTCGAAGCCCTGGAGCCACACCACGCGCCGGTTGGGGAAATGGCATCGGCGCCGCAGATCGCCCAAGCAGAAACCCTGTCCCGTGGCACTATCAAGCCTCTGGCCGAACCGCCTTCCGATCTGATCACCGGCGAGGAGCGCCTTGATCCCGCCCACAGTATCGCACCGGAAATCGCCTTTGCTCTGCAGCCCGTGCCCGAGACTTTGACATCGCGACGGGCGACGGCCAGCGAAGTTCCCCCGGCGCTGGCAGCGGTTCAGGTCAGCGAACGCCTGATTGCCGGCTCCAGAACCGCCCTCGCCGAGATCAAGACCCCGGATTGGCGCCGCTTCGAAACTCTGGCCCTGACGACCGGGCCGATGATGGTGCCCGAACAAAGCCGCCCACCGCGCGACACGCCGCAAGATAGCCCCCCGGCGCCGGTCATCCTGGTGATGGAAACCAGCTATCCGCGTGCGACCCCCAGGATCGAAGCGCCCCCCATCGCACCAAAAATGGCCCTGGCCGAAGTGCGGCCTCAGAAAGCGCCGCGCGGCGGTGAAGGTCCGATCACCCCGACGCCCGTTACAATGGCGTGGGTGGGCGAGGCGCCGCTGCGCCGTGCGACCACCCCGTCGGAACGGATCGAGAATCGCCAGGATATCTTCGCGCGTCTGGCCGACACGCCTCTGCCGCGCCTGCGCCTGGATGCCCTACCCAAGGTCGCGAGTCTGACGCTCGCCGAAAGTCCGGTCACCTCCCCTCGGGTCGAGGATGTCGATATCAGTGCTTTCAAGGCGCTGCGCATGTTCGATGTCGCCCCGGATACGACGGGCGGGGCCGTGGTCAGCGACCGGCCGATCGCCTTGGTGCCCCATGGCGCCGCCAAGGATGTTGCGCGTTTCGTCACCATCCTGCGCGACCTCGATTATAACGGCGGCTCGATGCTGTCAGTGCCGGGGTTCTTCCTGCGCAAACTACCGGTCGATTTCGATCGCGAGGAAGGCGAGCGCAAAAAGAAGCTTTTCATGCGGGCGATCCTGCCGCACATCCTGCATGCCAATGAACGGGTGCTGTATCTGCGCCGCCGCATCATCGATCTGGCGCCCAAGGTCGATGCCGCCCAGCTGACCCCGGACGAGCGAGAATTCCTGGATGCCACCATCGCCGAAATGGGGATGGATAAATGGGACTTCTTGGAACTGATGCGGCGCCTCGATATCGTCCCGCCCTCACTGGCTTTAGCGCAGGCGGCGGAGGAAAGCGGCTGGGGTACCTCGGACATGGCGGTCAGCGGCAATGCCCTCTTCGGGCAGGTCCATTGGGTCAAGGCGTCGGGATCGACTGTGCGTCAGCAACGGCCGTTTGACGATCTGCATGAAGGCGTTTCGGCCTATATGAAGAACCTCAATACCCACCGCGCTTATGCCAAGTTCCGCGAGCGCCGCGCCCAGCTGCGCACCAAAGGCCAGCGCCCCAATGGCCTGACCCTAATCAGCGAACTCGAGAAATATTCCGAGCGGGGCGACGCCTATATCCGCACCATTCGTGGCCTGATCGTCAGCAACAACCTGCTGACCTATGACGATGCCCGCTTCCGAATTGGCACGAGCTTGGAATAAACGGCCTCAAGTAGCGCGAAGCGCTATATGCCAAGATAACATTCCCACCCTATCGCCGCCGTAATGAGCCGTGCTTATAGTGGGATCATGTACGATGACGTCGTTGATCTGCGCGATTTCTATCAAAGCCGTCTGGGGCAGGTGACCCGGCGCATCTTGCGTCAGCGGATCTCCAAATCCTGGCCGAAGCTCGATGGGCTGACCGTCATGGGCCTTGGCTATGCCACGCCCTTCTTGCGCCAACTGCGCGAGGATGGCGTGCGCACCATCGCTTGTATGCCTGCCAGCCAAGGCGTGCTGCGCTGGCCGCCCGACGAACTCAATGCCGTGTTCTTGGCCGATGAGGGCGAATTGCCGCTGCCCGACGGGTCGATCGACCGCATCCTGCTGGTGCATGCGCTGGAGCGATCCGAGCAGGTCCGCCCGATGTTGCGGGAGATCTGGCGGGTGCTGGCCAGCAACGGCCGTCTGCTGGTGATCGCCCCCAACCGGCGCGGCATCTGGGCGCGGCTCGACCGCACCCCTTTCGGGTCCGGCTCGCCCTATTCGCCGGGGCAGCTGAGCCGCCTGCTGCGCGACAATCTCTTCACCCCGACCGAGGTCGACCAGGCCCTGTATGTCCCGCCCAGCAATGGGCGGATGATGCTGCGGATGGCCAATACGCTTGAGGGATTTGGCGGGCGCTGGTTCCCAACCGTCGCCGGTGTGGTGCTGGTCGAAGCCTCAAAGCAACTCTATGCCGTGCCGCCGCCGCGCAAGATCGAGAAGCGCCGCCAGCTTCTCATTCCGGCGATGCCCGGCGCGCGTCGCGACGCGCGCCAAGACACTTAAGACTTGGCGGCCAAGCCGCCGGGTGCCGCAATCCGACCAAGAATAGGTCACAGTCGGAAGACTTGCGGAAATTAGTTTCCAATGTAACGATGCTCGTTAATTTGGTGGCCTATCGGGCTTCGCCCTGCTTGAGGCCGCTTGCCACTCCCATCAGTGGATCAACGATCATGCAGCAGCATCCTCATCGCCCGGACTCGACGCGGGCGGATTTTACCATCGAGCAGAATTGGGTAGCCCATACGGCGGAAGAACATGCCATCTGGGCGACGCTCTTCAAGCGCCAGCAGGAGATCCTGAAAGGCCGCGCGGCGCAGGAGTTTCTGGATGGGCTCGATACCCTCAACGTCACGTCCGATGGGATACCGGACTTCCGACGCCTCAATGATATCCTGATGTCCCGTACCGGCTGGCAGATCGTCGCAGTACCGGGGCTAGTGCCGGACGATATCTTCTTCGATCATCTGGCCAATCGCCGCTTCCCTTCGACCTGCTTCATCCGCACGGCCGAACAGCTGGACTATATCCAGGAGCCCGACGTCTTCCATGACGTCTTTGGCCATGTGCCGCTGCTGGTGAATCCGGTCTTTGCCGATTACATGCAGGCCTATGGGCAGGGTGGCGTAAAGGCGATGCAATTGAGCGCCCTGCCCAATCTCTCGCGCCTCTATTGGTATACCGTGGAATTTGGTCTGATCCGCACGCCCGAGGGCCTGCGGATCTATGGCGCCGGTATCGTCTCCAGCCAGGGCGAAAGCGTCTATAGCCTGGAAAGCGATGCCCCCAACCGCATCGGGTTTGATCTGATGCGCATTATGCGGACCCGCTATCGGATCGATGATTTTCAAGAAAGCTACTTCGTCATCGACAGCTACGAGCAGCTGTTCGAAGCGACCCGCCCGGATTTCACCGGCTATTACGAGACGCTGAAGACCCTATCGGAGATCGAAGCTGGAGAGATCCTAGCGGATGATGTGGTTCTAACGCGGGGGACGGGGCGCAAGCGGCCGGCGGCGTAGCCCTCGGCCTCAAGCAGGCCGAAGGCCGGGGCCCAACGTAAAGGCCTAACGCTGCTTCTGCCAATAGCCGTAGGGATAGATGACCTCGAACCCCAGACCGCGATAGAGCGCCAGGGCGGCCTCATTGTCGCCGGCGGTCTGGAGCAAGCCGCTATGTGCTCCCATACGCTTGCCTTCGGCGAGCAGCGCCCGCATCAGGCGCTTGCCGAGCCCGCGGCCGCGGGCAGCGGGGGCGGTATTGACCTCATAGATACAGAAATACCCGCGATCCAAGACACCGATCGCCACGGCCAGAACCGCACCATCTTCGATCAAACTCGCGAAGCGAGCAGGATGGGCGAATTGCTTCAAAAGGGCGCGGTGTTTTTCCAGCAGGCCGCGCACCACGCCGCACGCCCCCAGCGCCTCGAGCCAGGCATCGGTGAGGGCTGGTTTGAAGCTGACGGCAGGATCCTCATCATCCGGCAGATCCTTGGTCAGCTGCACAACCGAGGGCTTGAAGGTCTTGTAGCCCCGGGCCATCAAGGCCTCCCGCATGGCGTCGCTTAAGAGCGGCGTATCGCGGAAAAGCGTCGGCAGGCCGGCGGCGGCATAGATCGCTTCAATTTCCGCCAGCACCTCGGCCGCAGGGCGAACCGCCGGGAAGAGGGCATTCACCGAATTCGCCCGGCCGGTCACGCCATTGCCGAGCCGCACCAGATAACCATCGACCAGCGCGGTCCTGAGGGTCGGCCAGGTGGAGAGCTGAATTTCTTCAAGCGGACGGATCTGATCAAGAGTCAGCATGGGGCGCGTCGATACCAATAGGTGTAGGCGTGGGCAAAGCCCAGACGGGCGTAGAGCGCCTGGGCGGCTTGGTTGGTTGAAACCACCTGCAACAGGGCGGCGGAAGCACCACGATCCTGCCCCCAGGCCATAAGAGCGCGGCACAAGCGCTCCGAGAGGCCCTTGCGGCGGTGGTCGGGCGAGGTCGCGATCTCGTGCAGCATCAGGACACCGTCCTGCAGGGTGCCAAGGCCCAGCGCGATCGGCGCCTCGGCCGGGCCGATATAGGCATAGGCAGAAAGGACGCGCGACAGAGCCAACAGCTCGCGATGTTCGGCGATCCGCTCTGCATTAGCGCCGCCATGGGCCAGGGCATCGATCCAGGCCGGTTCTGCCACCGGCACCAAGATCACCGCATCATCCGGGCGTCCGGCAGAGAGATCACCTGCGATCTGCACATCGGTATCGGCGAACTTTTCCCATCCCAGGCGTTCCAGCACCGGGTCGAGCGCGGGTTCGGCCAGCGGCGTGATGCGGGCAACCGGGCAGCGGCCGGCAGCGCGGAACAGCGCGACAGCCTCGGTCAGGCGGGCGGAGAGCGGCATACGGCCATCGGTCAGGGCATTGATCGAGGTCGAGCGGTTGGTAACGCCGCTCGATAACCGCACGGCCCAACCATCAAGCATGATGGTCCGACGCGCCGGCCAGCTGGCCAATTGCACCTGTTCAAGCGCCAAAAGCGAACGGCCGCCCAGGTTGCCCGGGGCGGCCGTCACATCTTCGTTCCCTGAAAGAGACTGGCTCAGTTCAGGCGACTCGGCAGATCGGCGATCGCGGAGGTGATCATAGCGGTCGCAACCTTGCCCTTGGTCTTTTCGACCAGCAGCTTGGTGGTTGCAGTGATCGCGACGTCAACGGCGACAGACCGGACTTCAGCCAGCGCAGCGGTTTCGGCCTGAGCGATCTTGTCGAGCGCACCCTTCTGGCGACGGGCCAGCGTGCCTTCCAGCTCGGCGGCAGCAGCCTTCGAGATTTCAGCAGCAGCGTGCTTCGCCTGCTCGACGATCTTGGCGGCATCGGCCTGGGCCGTTGCCGCTTCGCTCTTGGCCTTGGCCATCAAAGCTTCGGCTTCGGTGCGCAGAGCTGCGGCTTCTTTAAGCTGAGCTGCGACGGTCGCGGCGTGCTTGTCGAGCATCGAGGCCAGGGCGCCCCAGATCTTCTTGCCGGCGAAGGCAACGAAGAGCAGGAAGCCCAGCAGAACCCAGAAATTGGTATCGCCGACCAGCGAATAACCGTGGTGTTCCATGATCAAGCACGCTCCCGCAGGGTCAAGTCGATGGCGCCGGCGGCATCGGCTTCCGTCACTTCCACGCCAATCAGCTTGGAGGTAGCGGCAGCAGCGACTTCGGTCGCGATCTGACGGACATTTTCGAGAGCGGACTGCTTAGCAGCACCGATACGGGCCTCGGCAGCGCTTGCTTCGGTCGAAAGACGCTCGGCAAGCTCATGCTCACGGCGCTTTGCCTCGGCATCGGCCGTGTCCTGGGCAGCCTTCATGACGTCCTGCGCGGCAGCGCGGGCGGCAAGCAGGCTCTTCTCGGTCTCGGCAAACAAAGCTTCGGCAGCATCGCGCGCAGCCTTGGCAGCGGCAATGTCACCATCGATACGGGCCGAGCGTTCATCGAGAATGCCGGCGATCTTGGGCAACGCCACCTTGCTCATCAAGACGAGAAGCAGGATGAAAGTGACGGCGACCCAGAAGATCTGCATCGAGAAAAAGTCGGGATTAAGCTGGGGCATCACGCTTCCCTGGAAAATCCGACGCGCCCTACGCCGACCCGAAGGCCGATTTAGGGCGACACCTTGAACCGGTATACCGGATACGTCGCATCCGGCTTACCCCGACCCGCCTTGCGGCCGATACGGGGGCTACCTCTAGATCCCGGATCCCGGGCGGCAAGCCGCCCAGGAAATCAGGGGTCTTAGACGAAGAGGATCAGCAGGGCGATCAGCAGAGCGAACAGCGCGACCGCTTCGGTCAGCGCGAAGCCCAGCATACCGACGCCGCGCAGGTTGCTTTCGACGGCCGGGTTACGGGCGATCGACGCGATCAGGGTCGAGAAGATGTTGCCGAGGCCGATGCCAACGCCGAAGAGAGCGATAACGGCAATGCCCGCACCAATCATCTTTGCAGCCTGAACGTCCATGGTACTTCCTTCCTTAAACGAGACTGTAGAAACTTAGGATTAACGATTACCCGAGGAAACCCGGCTGCTCAGTGCAGCTCGATCGCGTCCTTGAGATAGAGGCAGGTCAGCACGCTGAAAACGTAGGCTTGCAGCAGGCAGACGAGAATTTCGAGGGCCGTCAGCGCCGAGATCATGACGATCGGCAGCACGGTTGCGGCATAGGCGGCACCGCCGATGGTGGCAAAGGCGATGGCGAAGTTGGCGAACACCTTCAGCATGGTGTGACCGGCCATCATATTGACGAACAGTCGAACCGATAGGCTGATCGGACGCACGCAGTAGGAGATCACTTCAATCACGATCATCAGCGGCGCCAGCCACAGGGGAACACCCGCCGGCAGGAAGAAGCTGAAGAAATGCAGCCCGTGACGCGCAATCGCGATGATCGTCACCATGACGAAGATCGTAATCGCCAGCGCGAAGGTCACGATGATGTGGCTGGTGAAGGTGAAGGAGTAGGGCAGCATGCCCAGCAGATTGCCGAACAGCACGAACATGAAGATCGAGAACACGAAGGGGAAATATTTCATCCCTTCCTTGCCCGCGTTCTGGCGCACCAGATCGGCAACAAAGCCGTAGAGCACTTCGGCCAGAGACTGGATACGGCCCGGCACCATCGCGCGGCGGCTGCCGGCGATGACCATCAGGGCGGTTGCCAACACAACGGCGATTACCATCCAGGCAGCAGAATTATTGAACGAGATATCGAAGCCGCCCACGTTCAGCGGGACCAGCGTCTTAATCTCGAACTGCTCCAGAGGGCTATGTCCTGCTGCCACCTGATGCTCTCCCACAAGAAGGCCGCCGCCTGCCTTCAGACAGGTGGCTTGTCGTTACTGGTCGTCTTCGCGGACTTGCGGTAGCCAACTCCGTAGCCGTAACCCGCCAGACTGCGATAGACGTTCAAAAATCCCGCTGCCGTGCCCAGAAAGAAGCAGATAATCAGGCACCAAGGCTTGGTATCCAGCCAACGGTCGAGGCCGTATCCGACCCCAATTCCGAACAGCACGCCCCCGACCAGATCGGTCCCGGCGCGCATGCCCTGATTGAGCCCCCCCTTAGCCGCTTTTTGCGCGACTTTGGCGTCACTCAATCCCCGTTCAGCCTCCAGGCGTTTGAGGCGTTCATCAAACCCCTCGCGGGGCTGTTCCTCAGCCATGGCAAACCAACTCCTCAATGCCGAGACTTCCGCCCCTGGCATAGCGCGGCGCACCTTAGTTGCGTGCCTTATGCCCTGTCAAGGCGCGGTAGCCGATAACGGCCCGAGTCTGTCGCTTTTTTGGGAAGAAGCCCCCGAATCGGGTTCCTTAGATGGGAGGGTTGGGCCCTATTCCCGCTCTAGACCGGGCAGACTGGGGCTGCGGGCATCCTTTTCGGGGAAGCGCATCCGTTCGGCCCGAGCCAGATCGACCGACACCAATTGGCTCACGCCGCGCTCGGCCATGGTGACGCCATAGAGACGCTCCATGCGCGCCATGGTGAGGCGATGGTGAGTGACGACCAGGAAGCGGGTACCAGAAGCCGCCGAAATCTGATCCAGCAAGCCGCAGAACCGGTCGACGTTGGCGTCATCCAGCGGGGCATCGACTTCGTCGAGCACGCAAATAGGGGAGGGGTTGGTCAGGAACACCGCAAAAATCAGCGAAAGGGCGGTCAAGGCCTGCTCACCACCCGAAAGCAGCGAGAGCAATTGCAGCTTCTTGCCGGGCGGGCTGGCGTGGATTTCGAGGCCGGCCGCCAGCGGGTCTTCGCTTTCGGTTAGGATCAGCTTGGCCTGGCCGCCGCCAAACAGGCGGATGAAGAGTTCTTCGAAATGTTTGCGGACCTCTTCGAAGGCGGCCAGCAGGCGCTCGCGCCCTTCACGGTTGATCTGGGTGATCGCGGTGCGCAGACGGGTGATTGCCTGGCTCAGATCCTCGCGTTCTTCGGTCAGTTGGGTGATCTGGGTTTCGAGTTCAGCCGCTTCTTCCTCGGCGCGCAGATTGACGGCCCCCAGGGCATCGCGGTCGCGCGTCAGCTTTTCGAGGCTAAAGGCGGCCGCCTCAACGGCGGGCAAGGCCTGTTCCAGATCGACATTGGCGAGCGCCGCGACCTCATGAGGCGCGCAGTTGAGGCGTTCCTGGATGCGATCCGCGACCCGGTGGGCTTCTTCGATGGCGGCATCCCGGCGGCCTTCAGCGCGGATCAAGGTCTCGCGGGCATTCATCACCGCCGCTTCGGCCTCACGCGCCGCGCGGGCAGCATCCAGCACGGCGCGTTCGCCGGCGGCTAGGGCATCGGCGGCTTTGCGGCGGTCGGCCTCGGCCTTCTCGATAAAGCCCATCAGGTTTTGACGGCGCTCCTGCAGTTCGGCCGGGAGATCCTCCAGCGCCGCGAGATCCTCTTCGACCGTCAGGCGCCGCTCGGCCAGTTCTTCCAAGCGCTCGTCCGATCCGCCGGCGCGGTTGCGCCATTCTTCGGTCTCGCGGGCAAGGGAGGCGAGGCGCTGCCGGCGGGCATCCGCATCCCGCTTCACCTGATCGCGAGCCGAGCGCGCGGTGAGGATGCGCGCACGGGCCTCGGCCGCCCGACCGCGCGCTTCGCCGACGGCAGCCTTCAGGGTCGCGGCATCGGGCAGGGCGTCCTGTTCGGCCATGGTGGCCGAGAGGGCGGCCTCGACCTGTTCGGCTTCGGTCGACAGGCGTTCGGTTTCGGTCTCCAGTGCCGAGAGACGCTGGGTCGCGCCAGCATGGGCAGCAACAATCTTGGCATGACGGTCCCGTTCGGCCGCCAATGCTTGACCCGCCGCGCGTTCGTCCGCACGGGCCGAGAGTTCAGCTTCCTGAGCCAGGGTCGCACGGCCCTTGGCACTCGTAACCCGCTCGCGGGCGATCTCGACCTCTTCTTCCAGGCCGTCGATTTCCATGCGGAGTTCGGCAAGGCGATTACGCTGGGCAAGGCGGAGAGCAGCAGCGGTCGGGGCGCCGGCCGCCAGCAGGAAGCCATCCCAGCGATAGAGTGCACCTTCCAAGGTCACCAGCCGCTGGCCGGGGCGCAGCTGCTGCCAGATGTCGGGTGTCATCTCGCCGACGACACCAGTTGCCGCCAACCGATGGGCCAGGGCCGGCGGCGCCTGGCAGAAGCGGCTGAGCGGCAAGGTGCCGGCGGGCAGGGTAGGGAGATCCATCGCCGGCGGATTGGGCAGCCAATGGGGACCGTCGGAACTTTCGGCGATCGGCGCGTCGAGATCATCGCCCAGAGCAGCCGCCAGGGCCGCTTCATAGCCCGAGGTCACCGTCAGGGCATCCAGGACAGGCGAGACGTCGCCGGCGGTCGCAGACGCCTTCAAGGCCGCTTCCAGCCCACGCAGCTCACCCTGGAGCGCCACGAGACGCCCTTCGACGGCTTGCAGCGCACGGGTGGCGTCGCTTTCGGCCCCTTGGGCGGCAAAGCGCTTCTCTTCAGCCGCCGATAGGGTGGCCGATGCCCGCTCCTGGCGCTCTTCGGCCGCCATCAGGCGTTCTTCGGATTCTTCGGGCGAGGCGGCGCCATCAAGATCGGCCTGCAAGGCCGCCCGGCGATCCTCGATGGCCGCCAGGTCGCGATCGAGGGCCTGATAGCGATTGTCCAATTCGGCGAGACGCAGTTCCAACGAAGTGCGCTTGGCTTCGAGATCAGCGGCGCGCTGGGTCGCGGCCTGCAGACCGGCTTCGACCTCCTCGGCGGCGAGCTCGGCCTCGGCCATCGTCTCTTCGGCCTTCTCCAGCATCTCAGCTTCGGCTTCCTGAGCCTCGGCGATATCCTGGCGTTCCTCGTTGATCCGGCGCAGCGCGCCTTCGGCATCGCCCGCCAGCGATTTTTCGCGCTCGATATCGCGGGCGATCTGCTCCAGCGACGCGATCAGGCGGCTACGGGTTTCGCCATAGCGGCGCTCTTCGGCCTCGATCTCGCCCTGCGCCAAGGCCAGACGCTGCACCTGGGCCGACGCAGCCGCTTCCGCCTGCCGCAGATCCGGCAGGATCGCGCTGGTATCGATCTCCAGGGTGGAAAGCTCGGCCGTCTTCGCCGTCGCCTCACCGACCGCGCGTTCGGCCCGGCGGACCTCTTCGGCCGTCTGCTCGCGGGTCGCCGTCGCTTCCGCCCAGCGCACCGCCAGCAGGATCGCCTCGGTCTTGCGGATTTCCTCGGACAGGGTGCGATAGCGCTGCACCTGGCGCACTTGACGGGCGAGGCTCTGGGCCTGGGCCTGCAAAGTGACGAGAACGTCTTCCAGGCGCGCGAGATTGGCTTCCGCGGACTTGAGTTTGCTTTCGGCCTCGCCGCGCCGGGACTGCAGGCCGGCGATACCGGCCGCATCTTCCAGGATCGCGCGGCGGTCGGCGGGGCGTGCGGCGATCATCGCCGCGACACGCCCCTGGCTGATCAGCGAAGGCGAATGAGCGCCGGTGCCAGCATCCGCGAACAGCAGCTGCACGTCGCGCGCCCGCGCCTCGCGGCCATTGACCTTATAAAGGGAACCCTTCCCGCGATCGATGCGGCGGGTGACTTCCAGCTCGCTCGCGTCGTTGAACTGGGCTGGCGCCCGCCGGTCGGCATTATCGATGGTGAGGGAGACTTCGGCGAAATTGCGCGCCGGGCGGCCAGTGGTGCCGCCGAAAATGACGTCGTCCATCTCGCCGCCGCGCATCTGGCGGGCAGACGTCTCGCCCATCACCCAGCGCATGGCTTCGACGAGGTTGGATTTGCCGCAACCGTTCGGTCCGACCACGCCGGTCAGCCCGGTCGCGATCGGAACCTCGGTCGCTTCGACGAAGGATTTAAAGCCGGCGAGGCGCAGCCGGGTAAAGAACATCGCCGCGCCCCGCCTGCCGGGTCGCTGTTACTGCGCTGCCTTCAGGGCAGCGGTAAAGCTTTCGACGGTGCCATGATCGGCCACGCGACCATTGACGAAGATCGTCGGGGTCGATTGGACGGCCAGCTTGGTGCCGGCTTCCTGGCGGCTTTGCAGCACAGCATTCTCGTTGTTGGTATCGGCGACACAGGCATTGGCCTGGTCGTCGCTGAGGCCCGCCAGCTTGGCGGTGCGGGCGAGGGCTGCATTGGCGTCCTGCGAGGCGGCCCAGGTGTTCTGGGTCTTGAAGAGAACGTCGATGAAGGGATAGCGGCGTTCGGCCGGCAGGCAGCGCATCAGAACCGAGGCGCGCAGCGCCACGCGGTCGAGCGGATAGTCGCGATAGACCAGCTTGGCCTTGCCGCTGTCGATCCAGTCCGTCTTCACCTGCGGCAGAACCGTCGTCGCGAAATGGGCGCAGTGCGGGCAGGTCAGCGAGGCATATTCGACGATGGTGATCGGGGCATCGGCCTTGCCGAGGATGACATCGCCGTCCCGCACTTTGAGGACTTCGGCAACTTCGGCCGACACCGGGGCAGCAGACGAAGAGCCGGACGAGCCGCCCGAATTGCCCATGAACGTCGTCACCAAAGCACCGGCAACCACCACGACAACAACCGCCGCGACGCCGGCCATCAATTTGGAATTCATCATCCGTCCTCTAGATATCCCAGGCGGACCGACTGTCCGCAACGACGCATTTGCGCCCGTAAACTAAGGCTATAGCGTGGCCTTTATACGGTCAGGCTGCCGCTTTCTCCAGTTTCTTGGTGCGCGACTGCATCAGCCACCAGGCGGCCTTGCTGGCCACCATCTGCAGACGGCCATTGGGCGTCAGGCCAACGGCCTTGAAGATCATCGCCATGCCGCGATCGAGGTGATGCGGGCGATAGAAGCTGAAAGCCCGCAGCATATAGGCATTGGAATGCCGCAAGCGATCATAGGGCACCCCGCCGCCATCTTGATCGGCGAAATTGGCCGCGTAATAGGCATAGGCGAGTTCGTCATCCTCGGTCTCGCCGATACGGCCGGCGGCGACTTTCAGGCGGCCCCATTTCGAGACCTGCTCAGCTTCGAGATAACGGCGCAGATGATCGTAAAAAAGTTTGTAATGGCGCAGCTCGTCGGCCGCGATCACCTTGCAGACCGCCTTCAGAACCGGCTCCTCGCTACCCTCGCGGATCGCGGTGTACCAGGAGGAAGTACCGGTTTCGACGATACAGCGGGCGATCAGCTCGCCCACCCGGCTGCCGCGCACACTCTCATTGGCGTCGAGCGGCAGGGAATAGCCGTCGCGGAAGGTCTTGAAGGATTTATCGAAATCCCAGGTCGGATCAGCCAGCTCGCCCCAGCGGCGCAGGGCCTGCCCGTGCTGGACTTCCTCGTCCCCCCAATGGCGGACGACTTCCAGGAACTGCGGGTCATCGGAAAAAACATTGGAAAGATAGGCCACATAGTCGGCAGCATTATGCTCGACCATCGCTGCCGCTTTCACGACCTTGACGGTTTCGGGATCAACCAGGGCAGGATCGAACTTTTCCCAGGGGATATCGTCGAGGGTCCAGTTTTTCATTCATGTCACCTACTTAGTCGATGTCCGAGCCGAGCGCATAGTTGGGCAGGGACCGTGGCATTTCCAAGACGATAGGGCAGAAGCTGTCATCGCGCTGCAACAAAAAAGCCCGGAGATGCGTTCTCCGGGCTTCTCTGCAACATTTAGGCGAAAGCCTTAGGCGGCCTTGGCAGCCTCGACCATCGCACGATAGAGACGACGGTCTTCCTCGGTCGAGGAAGACGCCAGCTTCGCTTCGGCATCCGCGCGGTTGATCTGGGCGATCGGCAATGCCGTTTCGGCCAGGACGACGCAACGCTCGCCAGTCACTTCGGCAAAGCCACCGGCGACAAAGATCTTGTCGACGATCTGGCCGGCCTCATAGACGTCCACCACACCGGGCGCCAGGGTGGCGATCAGCGGGGCATGGCCCTTCAGGACACCGAACATACCTTCGGTGCCCGGCATCACCACCATGTCGACCAGCTTGGACATCAGCAGCCGTTCGGGCGAGACCAGCTCGAAGGACAGCTTACCGACTGTTTGTTCGGTCGCCATCGGGGAACTCCTTCAAGAATGAGACGGGAAAGCGGAAAAGAAGTCGAAGCAGCGTTACGCTGCTTCGGCCGCCAGACGCTTTGCCTTCTCGACGGCTTCTTCGATGGTGCCGACCATGTAGAAGGCGGCTTCAGGCAGATCGTCATACTTGCCGTCGACGATACCCTTGAAGCCACGGATGCTGTCTTCGAGCTTCACGAAAACACCCGGGGTGCCGGTGAAGATTTCGGCGACATGGAACGGCTGCGACAGGAAGCGCTGGATCTTACGAGCGCGCGACACGACGAGCTTATCTTCTTCAGACAGTTCGTCCATGCCCAGGATCGCGATGATGTCCTGCAGCGACTTGTAGGACTGCAGAACACGCTGCACGTCACGGGCGACCTGGTAGTGCTCTTCACCAACGACGCGCGGATCAAGAGCGCGCGAGGTGGAGTCGAGCGGATCGACGGCCGGGAAGATCGCCATTTCGGCAATCTGACGCGACAGAACGGTGGTGGCATCCAGATGGGCGAACGAGGTCGCCGGCGCCGGATCGGTCAAATCGTCGGCGGGCACGTAAACGGCCTGGACCGAGGTGATCGAACCCTTCTTGGTCGAGGTGATGCGTTCCTGCAGCGCGCCCATGTCGGTCGACAGGGTCGGCTGATAACCCACGGCCGACGGGATACGGCCCAGCAGCGCCGACACTTCGGCACCGGCCTGGGTGAAGCGGAAGATGTTATCGACGAAGAACAGCACGTCCTGGCCTTCTTCATCACGGAAGTATTCCGCGAGGGTCAGACCGGAGAGAGCGACACGGGCACGGGCACCAGGCGGCTCGTTCATCTGACCGTAGACGAGGGCAACCTTGGAGCCTTCGCCATCGGTCTTGATGATCCCGGAGTCGATCATTTCGTGATAGAGATCGTTACCTTCACGCGAACGCTCGCCAACGCCGGCGAACACGGAATAACCGCCGTGGCCCTTGGCGACGTTGTTGATCAGTTCCTGAATGGTAACCGTCTTGCCGACGCCGGCGCCGCCGAAGAGGCCGATCTTGCCGCCCTTCAGGTACGGGGCCAGAAGATCGATGACCTTAATGCCGGTGACGAGGATCTGGGCTTCGGTCGCCTGATCGACATAGCTCGGAGCCGAGCGATGGATCGGCGAGGTCTTCTTGGCGTTGACCGGACCGCGTTCGTCGATCGGCTCGCCGATGACGTTCAGAATACGACCCAGGGTCTCCGGACCGACCGGCACCGAGATCGGAGCGCCGAGATCGGTGACTTCGGTGCCGCGGACCAGACCGTCGGTCGTGTCCATGGCGATGGCGCGCACGGTGCGCTCGCCCAGATGCTGAGCAACTTCAAGAACGAGACGGGTGTCGCCGTTCTTCAGTTCCAGCGCATTCAGGATCGCGGGCAGTTCGCCTTCGAACGCGACGTCGACGACGGCGCCGATGACCTGCACGACCTTACCAACATTATTCTTCGCCATTGGAATACTCCGTTCTCCTAGGAGAAATCTCTTGCTTGACCGTTAGAACCGTCGCGCCAGCCTTAAACCGCTTCAGCACCGGAGATGATTTCGATCAGCTCCTTGGTGATTTGCGCCTGGCGGCTGCGGTTGTAGTTCAGGGTCAAGCGGTTAATCATATCGCCCGCGTTGCGGGTCGCATTGTCCATCGCCGTCATGCGCGAACCCTGCTCGGAAGCGGTGTTTTCCAGAAGCGCACGGTACACCTGAATCGAGAGATTCTTTGGCAACACGGCTTCGAGGATTTCTTCCTCGCTCGGTTCGTACTCGTAAAGGGCCCCACCCGACGCATCGGCGGTCACTTCAGGCAAGGGCGCCGGAATGATCTGCTGACGGGTCAGGATCTGGCTGATGGCCGACTTGAACTTCGCGAAGATGATAAAGGCGGTGTCGATTTCACCGCGCGCAAACATCTCACGCGCCAAGAGGGCGATCGCGTCGGCATCAGCAAAGCTGAAGCCCTTTTTGTTCGTCAGTTCGACGAAGCCGACCTGATCGCTGGCGAATTCACGACGCAGCAGATCGCGGGCCTTGCGACCGACGTAGAGGATCTTGACGGTCTTACCTTCACCCTTGAGCTGACGCGCCATCGAGCGCGCTTCACGGGCGATATTGGTGTTGAAGCCGCCGCACAGGCCACGATCGGCCGATGCGACGATCAACAGAACCGTCTGGTTCTTGCCGTTCCCCGCCAGCAAGGCCGGCGCGTCGGAAGAGACGCGCGCGCCAAGCGTGGCGATCATCCGCTCCATGCGCTCGGCATAGGGGCGGGCGGCTTCGGCCTGTTCCTGGGCGCGGCGGAGTTTAGCCGCCGCGACCATCTTCATGGCCGAAGTGATCTTCTGGGTCGACTTAACGCTACGAATCCGCAGCCGTAAGTCCTTCAAGCTGGGCATGGCGCTCTCGTCTTTCCGTTATCCGGTCTCTTACCGCTTAGGCGAAGGACTTGGAGAACTGGTCGAGGAAAGCGCTCAGCTTTTCGTCCGTTTCCTTGGTGATTTCGCGCTTGTCGCGGATCGAGTCCAGAATGTCCGAGGCATTCGCCTTGAGTTCGGCGCGGAACGCCTTCTCGAAGCGGGTGACCTGGTTGACGGCAACCTTATCGAGGTAACCGCGGACACCGGCGAAGATCGAGGCGACCTGCTCTTCAATCGGCATCGGGTCGAACTGGGGCTGCTTCAGCAGTTCGGTCAGACGCGCGCCACGGGCCAGCAGACGCTGGGTGGCCGGGTCGAGGTCCGAGGCGAACTGGGCGAAGGCCGCCATTTCGCGATACTGCGCCAGTTCCATCTTAATGCGGCCGGCAACCTGCTTCATCGCCTTAATCTGGGCGGCGGAGCCGACGCGGCTGACCGACAGACCGACGTTGATGGCCGGACGGATGCCCTTATAGAAAAGTTCCGTTTCCAGGAAGATCTGGCCGTCAGTGATGGAGATCACGTTGGTCGGGATGTAGGCCGACACGTCACCAGCCTGGGTTTCGATGATCGGCAGAGCCGTCAGCGAGCCATTGCCGTTGGCGTCGTTCATCTTGGCCGAACGTTCCAGCAGGCGGGAATGCAGATAGAACACGTCACCCGGATAGGCTTCACGGCCCGGCGGACGACGGAGCAGCAGCGACATCTGACGATAGGCAACGGCCTGCTTCGAAAGATCGTCATAGATAATGACGGCATGCATGCCGTTGTCGCGGAAGAATTCGCCGATGGCCGAACCGGTGTAGGGGGCCAGGAACTGCAGCGGCGCCGGATCCGAGGCGGTCGCGGCAACGACGGTGGTGTAATCCATCGCGCCGTAATCGGTCAGGGTCTTCACGATCTGCGCAACGGTCGAGCGCTTCTGGCCGACGGCGACGTAGATGCAATAAAGCTTCTTCGACTCGTCACCCGACTCGTTCAGCTTCTTCTGGTTGATGATCGTGTCGATCGCGACGGCGGTCTTGCCGGTCTGACGATCACCGATGATCAGTTCGCGCTGGCCACGGCCAACCGGCACCAGGCTGTCGACAGCCTTGAGGCCGGTCTGCATCGGCTCGGACACCGACTTACGCGGAATAACGCCCGGAGCCTTGCGTTCCACCAGGGCGCGCTTGACATCGGTCAGCGGACCCTTGCCGTCGATCGGGTTACCCAGACCGTCGACAACGCGACCCAGCATGCCCTTGCCGACAGGAACGTCGACGATGGCACCGGTACGCTTCACGGTGTCGCCTTCTTTGATTTCGCGGTCGTCACCGAACAGCACGACACCGACGTTGTCGGCTTCGAGGTTCAGCGCCATACCTTTGACGCCGTTCGGGAATTCCACCAACTCACCGGCCTGGACCTTATCAAGGCCGTAGACGCGCGCGATACCGTCACCGACGGAGAGAACTTGGCCGACTTCAGCCACCTCGGCCGCGGCGCCGAAGCCCGCGATCTGGTCTTTCAGAATGGCCGAGATTTCGGCAGCACGGATATCCATCAACCAACTCCCTTCATCGCGAGCTGCAGGCGCATCAATTTGGTTTTCAACGAATGGTCGATCAGCTTCGATCCGACCTTGACGATCAGCCCGCCGATCAAGCCTGCATCGACCTTTACGTCGACAACGACCTTCGAGCCGTATGTTCCTTTCAGCGCATCCTGGATCTTCGCCACCTGGGCGTCGGTCAGGGCTTGCGCCGCCACAACTTCGGCCAACACCTCGCCGCGCTTTTCAGCCAGCAGCGAGAGGTAAGCCTTGTTGATCTCTGCCAGAGCCGCCAGGCGGCGGTTCTGAGCAATGGTGCCGACGAAGCGGCGCGTCAGTTCGTTCGCGCCCGCCTTCTCCAACACCGCCGCAATTGCTTTCGACTGATCGGCGCGCGACAGCACCGGGCTGGTCAGCACCCGACGCAAGTCGGGAACTTCGGCAATCGCCTGGTTCAGCGCCTTCAGATCATCCGCCACCGCATCGAGCGCCTTAGCGCCCTCGGCGAGATCGTAGAGGGCCACGGCATACCGTTCGGCAAGCCCGGTCTTCTGTGTCGCCACCCTGTCGGTCCTCACATCAAGTCCGCGACGCCGTTTTCGCTCCTGATTTGGAGCCTTGAAAACATCGCCGGCGGAGTTCGGCCAAAATGGTGCCGAGCGCAAACGGGATCCTTCCCGACGCACGGCGCGGCCTCTCTACCACAGCGATCCGGGTGGCGCAACAAGGGGGCGCCAGATTCGGTGCGGTATTTTGATGACAGGCCGCGGCATATCGCCGATCCCTCCGCCCAAACACGGAATGCGGGCAAAGTTCCGCCTCAATTCCCGTCGAATTCTGCCCTACCGCCCCGTTCAAGGTAGTTCGTGATCATGACACTCCCAATCGTCCGTATCCTCGCTGTCGCCGCCCTCGCTCTGGCCCTCGCCGCCTGCACCCGCTCGATCTCCGACAGCGGCTATAAGGGCGACGGCAGCAGCTATACTAGTAGCGCCTATGCCTATAAGGGAGAGCTGTCGCCCTACGACATCTTAGGCGTCGATAGCGACCGGCCGATCACCGAGGAGGATATCGCCAAGGCGATGGCGGCCAAGAAGCCGATCCAGGTGAAAAAGGGCTCCTCAATCATGCTGGTGCAATCGGGCGCCGCCATCCCCGATAGCGACATGATCGCCGCGCTCGAGAAGTCCTACACCGTTGCGACCTTCTCCGGCGTGCCGGTTACCGCCGACCAGCCAAAGGCGGCCGGGGCTCTGCCCAAGGATCAGTATGCCAAGCTTTTCCGCCTCGCCGCCGCCAAGGGCGGTTATGAGTCGATCGTGATCTATTGGGGTGTGTTGGAAGCCGGCACTCAAAGCGGCGCGACCAAGGCCGTTTCCTGGGTTCCCTTTATCGGCGGCAGCATCCCCGACCAGTTCCAGACCATGCGGATCCGCCTGAATATGGCGGTGATCGATACCCGTAGCGGCCAATGGGAAACCTTCGCCCCGCCCGCCTTCACCGACGAAGCCTTGAGCAGCTCGCGCAGCCGTGCCGCCAGCGACCAGGAACAGGTCGCGCTTTTGAAAAAACAAGCTTACGAAGGCGCCGCCGAAGCCCTGACCCGGAAGTATGGCGGGTAAGGGCTCTCTACCTTAAGCTTCAAGGCTGTTGCCTCGCCTTTCGGCCGCTCTCGCCAGCCCGGTGAGGGCGGTCGAACCGCCGCCGGGGAAGCTATAGGAGCCCATCGGGTGAATAACGACCAAGCCTACCATTATTACTCCGAGGAATTTTCGATCGAGGGCCTGCCCTCCAGGATCGAGATACGACAGACGCTCGATATCCAGACGCTTAAAGACAAGGCTGCGGTCGTCCGACTTGAGAACCCTATTTTTGGGCGGACTGAGTTTGTGATCGTCCTCAAAGGCACCGATACGCTAACCGACCTTCGGACTGGAAAAGATGTCAGCGTCTATCTTTTCGCTCATGACGAGCGGGTGAAGGGTCACACCCTCGACCTCAGTGCAGGCCTGAAAAATTGTCAGGATTGGGGGGCGATCACGATCAGCGCCAAAACGGCTGCCGACAGGCAGGCACTGGCAGACCAAGCCGCCGCCAATCATCAAGGGCCGAACTACAAGAAACTATAGGGATCGATATCCACGGTTACCCGCGCCGCGTTCGGGATCGGGACCGAGGCCAGCCAGTCGCTGATCAGCGGCTGAAGCTTCAGGGAGCGCGGGGCTTTCACCAGCAGCCGGCGGCGGTGCAGACCGCGTAAGAGGGCCAAAGGCGCCGGCGCTGGCCCCAGCACCATCAGATCATCGCAATGAGGCGCAGCGCGCGCCAGGGCGCGGGCCAGCGTATCGGCCATCCCCGCATCGGGGGCTGAAATGATCAGGGCGGCGAGGCGTCCGAAGGGTGGCATGCCGTGATAGCGCCGCTCTGCCATCTCCTGGGCGATGAAACCATCGCGATCGCCGGCCAGCAAGGCTTGCAAGACAGGATGTTCCACCGCCGCCGTCTGCAGGAGCACCCGGCCAGGATGTTCGGCGCGGCCGGCACGGCCGGAGACCTGATGCAGCAGCTGGAAGGTCCGCTCCCCTGCCCGCAGGTCGCCACCGCCAAGGCCCAGATCGGCATCGACCACACCCACCAGGGTCAGATGGGGGAAATGATGGCCCTTAGCCATCATGGCGGTGCCGATCAGGATATCGACCTCTCGCGCCTGGACGGCATTGACCAGTTCGGCGGCCTTTTCTGGGCTGCCCAACATGTCCGAGGACATGATGGCGAGCCGCGCCTCGGGCCAGAGGGTCTGGGCTTCCTCGGCGAGGCGCTCCACCCCCGGACCGCAGGGCACCAGCGATCCGGTATCGCTGCAGGACGGGCAGGCCTGAGGCGTCGGTTCCGTGTGGCCGCAATGATGGCAGACGAGGCGCTGGCGGGCGCGATGTTCGACCAGCCAGGAAGAACAGTTCGGGCAGGCAAAGCGATGGCCGCAGGTCCGACACAGGGTCAGCGGCGCATAACCCCGGCGATTGAGGAACAGCATCGCCTGTTCCCCGGCCTCCAGCGTCTCATTGACCGCCCGCTCCAGCCCCGGCGCGATCCAGCGGCCACGCGGCGGCGGATCCTTGCGCAGGTCGATCGCCGCGATCTCCGGCATGCCGGCTGGCCCATGGCGGCTGCCAAGCTCCAGGCGGGTGTAGCGGCCCGCCTCGACATTGGCGAGGCTTTCGAGCGACGGCGTGGCCGAGGCCAGGATGATCGGCACCTTGGCAAATTGCGCCCGCACCACCGCCATGTCGCGGGCCTGATAGAGCACGCCGTCTTCCTGCTTGAAGCTGCCTTCATGCTCTTCATCGACCACGATCAGGCCGAGGTTGGAGAGCGGCAGGAAGAGGGCCGAGCGCGCGCCGACCACCACCGGGATCTGGCCATGGGCGATCTTGCGCCAGGCCTTGCGGCGGGCCACCGGGCCGATTTCCGAATGCCAGACCTGGGGCCGCACGCCAAAGCGCCCTTCAAAGCGCGAGAGCCATTGGGCAGAGAGCGCGATTTCCGGCAGCAGCACCAGCACTTGTTTGCCGGCCTTCAAAGCGGCGGAGACGGCAGCGAAATAGACTTCCGTCTTGCCCGAGCCCGTCACGCCATCAAGCAGGCTGACCCCGAAGCCGCCCTGCTCCACCGCTGCCGTCAGGATATCGGCAACGTCTTTTTGTTCAGGCGAGAAGGTCGGCACCGCGAAATCGGGATCGGGCGCACGGGCCGGACCCGCAAACTCTGGCAGCGGATGGGCGCGGAGCATGCCGGCCTGGACCATTGCCTTGACGACGCCGGTCGAAACCCCCGCCAGTTCAGCCAGCGCCGAGGCGGTCTGGGCCGGACCGTCTTTCAGGAAATCCAGCACCTTCTGACGCGCAGCCGTAAGCTTAACCGGCACCTGCATGCCCGTGGGTCGCAGCACTTCGATCGGATTGGGCGCATCCAGCGCTGCCGGGACGGAGAGGGCCATGCGCAGGATCGCCCCCTGGGGCGAGAGCGTGTAGCCCGCGACCCAATCGATGAAGCGCCGCATCTCTTCTGCCATCGGCGGAACATCGAACGGTAACCCAAGTGTTTTTAACTTGGCGGCCGGAACCTTTTCATCTGCCGGTGTGTCCCAGATGACACCCGGCAGAGTTCGTTTGCCAAAAGGCACCGATATCACCGTACCGCGAGAGATCTCTTCCCCTTCGGGCACGGCATAGGTATAGGGTCCGGCCAATGGCAACGGCAGCAGGACCGACACACGAGTGACGGGTTCTGATGGCTGGAGGGTGACGGCGGCAGCAGGCATGCGCTAATGTCGCGAAAATGAGGTAAGGGTGGGAGCGGCTTTATCGGCCAAAGCTTGCCCCCTGGCAAACGGTCTCAAGGAAAGCACGGCCCCATCATGAAGTTCTTTATCGATACCGCAGACGTCTCGGAGCTGAAGAAGGTCCTCCCGACCGGCCTGATCGATGGCGTCACTACCAACCCGTCGCTGATCGCCCAGTCGGGCCGCAAGATCGCTGAAGTGATCAAGGAAATCTGCGATCTCGTCGAAGGCCCGGTGTCGGCCGAAGTCGTTTCGACCGATTTCGACACGATGCTGAAGGAAGGCAAGTATCTCGCCGGCCTGGCCGAGAATGTCACCGTGAAGGTGCCGCTGACCGTCGATGGTCTCAAGGTCTGCAAGATCCTCTCCGACGAAGGCACCATGGTCAATGTGACCCTGTGCTTCTCCGCCGCCCAGGCCCTGCTGGCCGCCAAGGCCGGTGCCGCCTTCATCTCGCCCTTCGTCGGTCGTCTCGATGACATCGGCCAGGACGGCATGGAACTGATCGCCGACATCGTCGAGCTCTATTCCAACTTCACCTATGGCACCGAAGTTCTGGTCGCCTCGGTCCGTGGCCCGCAGCATGTCGTTGCCGCCGCCAAGCTGGGCGCCGATGTCGCGACCCTGCCGCCGAAGGTTCTGTGGCAGATGTACAACCACCCGCTGACCAGCAGTGGTCTTGATGCCTTCCTCAAAGACTGGGCCAAGACCGGCCAGTCGATTCTCTAGAGAAACAGGAGCGACGGCGGCATGGAGCGTCAGGGCACCGGCAAGCCTCCCAAGCGGGAAGGCACCGACGAACCTCTCACCCCAGCGGCCGTCGCCGCCTATCTGCGGCGGCATCCCGATTTTCTGATCGAACACCCGGATCTGCTGGGCGTTCTGAAGCCGCCGCCGCGTCAGCTCGGCAATGGCGTCGTCGATCTGCAGGCCCTGATTGTCGATCGCCTGCGCGCCGACGTTTCGCGCCTCAAGCTGACCCAGCGCAAGCTGATCGCGACCTCGCGCAACAATCTCGTCAGCCAAGGCCGCGTCCATACCGCCGTCATCTCGCTGATCGGCGCGCGCAGCTTCGAAACCTTCGTCCAGATCATCACCGAAGAACTGGCGCCGATCCTGGACGTCGATGCCGTCGGTTTCGGGGTCGAGGCCAGCCGTCCGGACGAAGAGCCCGGCGTTTCCGCCACCTCCTCGGTCATGATCCTCGCCCCCGGCACGGTCGCCGAGCTGATGGGCGATGAAGAGATCCTACTGCGGTCCGACATTGCCGGCGACCTGCGGATCTTTGGCGAAGCCGCCGCCGATCTGGTGCGTTCCGACGCGCTTATTCGCATGAAGATCGGTGAAGGCGCCCCGCCCGCCCTGCTAGCGCTCGGCGCCCGCCGCCCCGGTATCTTCCATCCGGGCCAGGGAACCGAACTGATCGCCTTCCTCGCGCAGACCATCGAGCTGACCTTGCGCGCCTGGCTGGATCTGCCGGAATAACGCTTCCGCGCCCCTCTGAATCAAGCTAGACCGATGCCTTGACGTTCTTGTCGAGGCGCAAGCGGTGCTGGCTCCGATCATTTATATTCTGCTGATGATCCTGAGCTTGTTCGGGATCTCGTTTCTGATCATCGCGCCCCACGGCGGGCTGCAGAATTATCGCCGGCCCTATCGACTTTCGATCTTCATGATCATCTTCGGGACTACGCTCCTGATGCTGAAGATGATCCTCAGCCCCTGGATCAGCGTCGTGCTGGGCCTGACCCTCATCAACATCGGCTATTCCGCCTTCATCTATGCCGCTGCCGCCCCGCGTCAGCGAGCGCGTTTTGCCGGCGTCCTGGGTGCCGCCGCGGGCTTCTGCGCGTTCTTTCTGGCAGAACAGCACATCGGCACGCCCTGTTATGTCGAGATGGCCGTGCCCGTCATCCTCGCCCATATCCTGTTCTGCGCGATCAGTGCTTACGTCTTTTACACCGCCGATCCCAGTAACCGGCGCCTGACGCGGCTCGCCCATCTCTTTACCGGCTGCCTGCTGATCAAAATCTACAGCCTGTATGACGTGATCGCCGATTTCAGCTGCATCGACACGCTGCTGACCGATCCCGTGCAATCGATCTCGGCCACCACCATCGCCGCCACCATGTTCACCGCCCACTTCTGGGCAATGGATGTCCTGCGCCACCGGGTTGGACCGACGTAGTTGTGTCGAGTGAGTCCGCAGGACTATCCTCAGCCCCATGCCTGCCGCAACCGATCCGCTGACCCTGCCCTTCCATGCCGCCGATGATCTGGCCGGTGGGATCCGGGATTTCCTGAACCATTTAAAGGGTGAGCGGCGCGTCTCCTCCCATACGCTCGACGGCTATGGCCGGGATCTGGCGACCTTCTGCGCTTTCCTCGGCCCGCACCTGGGTCAATTGCCGGACTTGGCCGCGCTGGAAGCCTTGGCCGTCAGCGATATCCGCGCCTTCCTCGCCATGCGTCAGGGCCAGGGCATTGCCCGCACCTCGGTCGCGCGGCAGCTGTCGGCCTTGCGCAGTTTTTTCAAGTTCCTGATCGGGCGGGGGCGCCTGACCAATGCGGTGATGGCCGGCGTGCGCACCCCGCGCCTGCCCAAAACGGCGCCCAAGGCCCTGACCGTCACCGAAGCCGCCGATGGCCTCGCCGCCATCGCCGATATTTCCGAAGAACCCTGGATCGGGCAGCGCGATCTGGCCTTGATGACCCTGCTCTATGGCTGTGGGCTGCGCCTGGGCGAAGCTCTGGCCCTGACACGCGCCCAGGCCCCGACCGACGACACCCTGCGCGTGAAGGGCAAGGGCAATAAGGAACGCATCGTGCCGGTGCTGCCCATCGTGCGCGAGGCGGTGGGCGATTATCTGGCCGCTTGCCCTCATCCACTCGATGCCAATGGGCCTCTCTTTGTCGGGGCGCGCGGCGGCGCGCTCAATCCCGGCGTGGTCCAGCGGCAGGTGCGGCGCCTACGAGTCGCCCTCGCCCTGCCCGACACAACCACACCCCACGCCCTGCGCCACAGCTTTGCGACCCATCTGCTGCGATCGGGCGGCGATCTGCGCGCGATCCAGGAGCTGCTGGGCCACGCTTCCCTATCGACGACCCAGCGCTATACCGAGGTGGATGCCGCGCGCCTGCGGGCCGTCCATCAATCCGCCCACCCCCGCGCCAGAAAGGCGACACCGGCATGACGGAAGAAACCGCGGCCCTGACCTATGGTCAAAAGGGCAGCCTGCTGACCGAACTGCGCCGCAGCCTCATTCGGTTGGAGAATGAGGATAATTTGTCGGATGAAGCCCGTGATGCCCTGACAGCCGCCAGCAAGGCGCTCGCCCGCCTGCGCACCGACTACGCCAATTTCGCCAGCGACTGGGGCCCGGATTGAGAGCTTTGTGTTGGCCTACCGGGCTCCGCCCTGCTTGAGGCCTTAGCTCGGGTTCTTGGCCTTGGTGACATGCGCAGCCAGCTCATCCCGCTCGGCGCAGCCCGACGGGCAGACCTGGGCCAGCCGGTCGAGCATCTCCTGGGCGCTGGTCAGATCGCCGGTCGAGAGGAACAGCTCGCCATAATAATTGAGCGCACCCTTGTGGCGGGGATCGAGCGACAGGGCGGCCCGATAATGGGTCGCCGCCATCGGATAATCCTTCAGGTTCCGGTAGCTATAGCCCAGCATATTGTGGGCTTCGACATCGGTCGGGGTCTTTTCAACCACGCCCGTCAGCATCGCGATCGCCTCGCGGAACTTGCCGTCTTTGGCCAGCTGCGACCCCTGTTCGGTCGTACCGTCCTGGTTGGCCGTCACCCCGGCCATGGCCCAGGTTACAGACGGCGCGCCCGCCAGAGTGAGGACCGCCGCCAATACTGCCAATCGCTTCATCATCCGGTCCTTTTTCATCAGCTGTAACGATCCTCGTTCCAAGGGTCGCCTTCGTTATGGTAGCCGCGCACTTCCCAATAGCCAGGCTTATCCACCGCCACGAACTCGATGCGTTTTAGCCATTTCGAGGATTTCCAGAAATAGAACTGCGGCACGACGAGGCGCACCGGTCCGCCATGTTCGCTTGTCAGCGGCTCGCCTTCCCAGGAATGGGCCAGGATCACGTCAGGGGCGGAGAAGTTCTCGACCGTCAGATTGGTCGTATAGCCATCATGGCTATGCAGGACGACATAGTTTGCCTCGGCCTTCGGCTTCACGACCGACAGCAGATGAGCGACCGAGACCCCGTCCCAATGATTGTCGTAACGCGACCAGGCCGTGACGCAATGAATGTCGGAGATGAAAGTGGCCGGCGGCTGATCCATCAGCGCTTCCCAATCCCAGGTGATCGGGTTTTCGACTAGCCCATCGACGGTCAGCTGATATTTTTCCATCGGGATCTTCGGCTGGATACCGAGATCGAGCACCGGCCAATTGCGCACCTCGTGCTGGCCCGGCGGCAGACGGTCGCGCGACCGGTCGCCGATATGGCCGGTCAGATGCCGGCCTTCGCGCGCCCATTCCTGTTTGCGCTCGATCAGCTTGGTCTTCAGCTTGCCAAAGAGGCTCGTATCCTCGGCCATCGTCCGGCTTTCCTTCCACATGTCCTTCACTCGTTACTGGCAACATAGGCCGCCGGATGCGACAGGAAAAGCCATGCTGTTCATCCTTGCGGCGCCGCGTGTATGGTGCCGCCCGGTTTCCAATCGATTGTCGCCTATGTCCCCACTGCTGCTCCTCTTCCTCAAAGGTCTTCTGATCGGCATCGCCGTCGCCGCCCCCGTCGGGCCGGTCGCGGTGCTCTGCATCCGCCGCGCGCTGATCGGCGGGTTCGCCGTGGGTCTGGCCACCGGCCTCGGGGCCGTGATCGCCGATACGATCTTCGGATCGATCGCCGCCTTTGGCGTCGCCGCCATTTCAGGCTTGCTGCTCGATCATCAGCATGCCCTGCGGATCGTCGGCGGGTTGTTCATGCTGATCCTGGGTGCCCTCACCTGGCGCAAGACAGACGATAAGGAAGTGGCGCTGGGCGCCGGCGGTCTGATTGCCGCCGGGCTATCGGCCTTTGCCCTCACCATCACCAACCCGATCACGATCTTTGCCTTCACCGGCATATTCGCGGCTTTCGATATCATCAGCCACGACATGAGCTTTTCCGGCACCGTCATCCTGGCGATCGGGATCGCGCTGGGCTGCACCATCTGGTGGCTGGGCCTGGCCGGGGCAGCCGCCGCCTTACGCGTGAAGATCGGCCTTAACCGCAACTTCGTCTGGCTGCACCATTTGTCGGGCGGCCTGCTGGTCGTCTTCGGAATTGGAACGCTCGCAAGCCTATACTTTGTATAGGCCCTCGCCGGGCGGGTGCTTTCGCGCGCCCTTGGCCCCGGCCTCAATGGCCTCTGGTATGCTTCAGCTCTTATAACCGCCCATGGCGCAGATCTGCGCCCAAGCTTCGTCCGTGACGGCGCTGACCGAGAGGCGCGACTGGCGCACGAGGCCAAGCTCGGCAAAGCGCGGATCACCCTTGATCTGAGCCAGGGTCACCGGATTGGGCATCGGCGCGACAGCGGCGACATCCACCATGCCAAACTTGCCGGCCGGATCGCTGTCGTCTGGATAATATTCCTTCACCACTTCAACGATGCCGACGATCGCGAGGCCTTCGTTCGAATGATAGAAGAAGCAGCGGTCGCCGATCTTCATGGCCTTGAGGTTGGCCGAAGCCTGATAGTTCCGCACCCCGTCCCAATGGGTTCGCTTGTCGGCGACCATCTTGTCCCAGGCATATTTGAACGGTTCAGACTTCACGAGCCAATAGGCCATCGACGGCTTTCCTTCGTTACACTATCGAAATGGATTCTGCGCGTAAGGGTCGCGCCAGCAGGGTCTTCACGGCCGTCTCGATCGCCGCGTTGCGATTCAGCACGGCATCGACGGTCGCGACGATCGGGCAATCGAGACCCAGGCGGATCACCTGCGCCGCAGCAAATTCGGCAGCCGTCGCGCCTTCCGCCACCCCGGCTGAATGAGCGAGCGCTTCTTGGAGGGTTTCCCCCGCCCCGAGGCGCCGGCCCAGGACATAATTGCGGCTCTGCCCACTAGTCGCGGTCAGGATCAGATCGCCCAGGCCGGCGAGGCCCGCCATAGTGTCGGCCTTGCCGCCCAACGCCATGCCCAGACGCGTCAATTCGCCAAGGCCCCGCGTCACCAGAGCCGCGCGAGCATTGTCACCCAGCTTCAGCCCATCGCAGATGCCGCAAGCAATCGCGAGTACGTTCTTGAGAGCGCCGCCCGCCTGCACGCCGATCGGATCGGTCGAGGCATAGGGCCGCAGGCCGGGCGCGGCTAAGGTCTGCATCAGACGGTCGGCTTGCTTGGCGCTGTCATGGGCGATGACGAGGGCGGTCGGCTTGCCGTCCATGACTTCGGCGGCAAAGGACGGGCCGGAGAGCACGGCAACGCTGCGGCCTGGCAGGCTTTCGGCTAGCGCCTGGGTCCAGAGACGCCCGCCGGCGGCAAAACCCTTAGCGCAGAGCACCAGAGGCGCCTGGCTCGGCAGCATGGACAAACGCGGGGCCAGCGTCGGCAGCACCGTGCTGGGCACCGCCAGCAGAAGGGCGGCATCGGCTTCCCCAAGCCGCGCGAAATCATCGGTGATCTCGACCAGATCATGCAGGCGACGACCGGGCAGCCGGCGCGATTCGCGGCTGGCTTTCAGGAACGCCAACTCGTCGCTCATCCGGCCCCACAGCAGGACGGGTCGGCCGGCCCGCGCCTGCGACTGTGCCAGGGCGACACCCCAGGCACCGGCACCCAGAACTGCGATCCGAGCGGTCACGCCGGCTCCAGCGTGTCAAGCGGCCAACGCGGCCGGCAGACAGCATCGAGATCATCGCTGGCGCCCAAACGGAAACGCTCCAACCCGGCCCAGGCGATCATCGCGCCATTGTCGGTGCAGAGCTTCAGGGGCGGCGCCACCGTCCGCATGCCCATCTTGTCGGTCAGGGTGGAAAGCCGCGCGCGGACCGCCTGATTGGCGGCAACCCCGCCGGCGATCACCAGCGTATCGCCCGTCGGATGGGCCGCATGAAACTCGGCAATCGCGTTTTTCATCCGGTCGGCCAACACATCGGCAACGGCGGCCTGGAAGCTTGCCGCGACATCGGCCAGATCCTGGGCGGTGATCGGATCAGGCAGCTTCTCGACGGTATTGCGCACAGCGGTTTTGAGGCCGGAGAAGGAAAAGTCTGATCCAGGCCGCCCTATCAGCGGCCGGGGCAGATCGAAGCGGACGGGATCGCCGGACTTGGCGGCGGCCTCGACCGCCGGGCCGCCGGGAAAACCGAGGCCGAGCATCTTAGCGGTCTTATCGAAAGCCTCGCCCACCGCATCATCGATGGTGGAGCCGAGGCGGCGATATTGCCCGACGCCTTCGACGATCAGGATCTGCGAATGACCGCCGGAGACCAATAGCAGCAGATAGGGGAACGGCACCTCGTCGGTCAGGCGGCAGGTCAGCGCATGGCCTTCCAGATGATTGACCGCAACAAAAGGCTTTCCGCGCACCATGGCGAGCGACTTGGCAACCGTCGCGCCGACGATCACCCCGCCGATCAGCCCAGGCCCGGTGGTCGCGGCAATCGCATCGATGCCGTCCCAGCCGATGCCGCTTTCATCGAGAGCAGCGCGCACCACAGCTTCGATATGGTCGAGATGAGCGCGCGCCGCGATTTCCGGCACCACGCCGCCATAGGGCGAATGTTCGTCGAGCTGGCTGAAGACGATGTTGGACAGGATGGTGCCGTCCGCCGCCACCACGGCGGCGGCGGTCTCATCGCAACTCGTCTCGATCCCCAGAACGTGCATTACTTCTCCTTACGGGGCCGCAGCAGGAGATGCAAGCCCAGGCCAAGACCGGCACAAATCATCATCGCCGCCATCATCGGCCGCTCGCTGCCATCGAAGGCGCCGGCCACCAGAATGCCAACGATGCTTGCCACCGTCATCTGCAGGAAGCCGGCAAGCGCCGAGGCCGTGCCCGCTATATGGGGGAAGGGACTGAGTAATCCAGCCATCGAATTCGCCATGCTGAGCCCCACCCCCATCATGCCCAGCATAACCGGCAACAGCACGCCCACGACGCTGACGAACAGCGAGGTTTCTGGCCGCAGGAAGGCATAGAGCGTGCCGAGCGTCGCGGCTGTCGCGCTGAGGCTGAGGCCCGCGATGACCAGCCGCTGCACGCCCCAGCGCTTGGCAAGGCGAGCGGCGGTGAGGGAGCCCGATAGAAAGCCGCCGACGCAGATCATGAAACAGAGGCCGAAGAGGTCCGGCGGCAGGCCGAACACGCTGATCAGAACGTGGCTAGAGCCGGAGATGAAGCAGAATAGCAAGCTATAGCCAAATCCCAGGGCGGCGGCGTAGCTCAGAAAGGTCCGATTGCACAGCAGGCTGCCGTAGTTGCGCAGCAGCCCCGCCACGCTGGTCGCTGCCGGATCGAGGTTCCGATTCGTTTCCGGCAGCTTCAACAGCACCAGGGTCACGATGCCGACGGCAAAAATGGTCAAAACCACAAAGCTGGCCCGCCAGCCGAAATGGCTTTCTAGGATACCGCCCAGTACCGGGGCAAAGGCCGGTGCCAGCGAGGTGGCAGCCGCCAGCAGAGCCAGCGCACGGGCCGCTTCCTCGCGGCTATAGATATCGCGCACGACCGCCCGACCCAACACGGGACCCGCGCAGCCGCCGACGGCCTGCAGCAGGCGCGCCAGGATCAAGGTTTCCAGCGTCGGCGCCAGGGCACAGGCGATGGTCGCCAGCGTAAAGAGGCTCAGGCCGCCCAGAACAACCGGCCGCCGCCCATAACGGTCGGCCAGCGGTCCATAGGCCAATTGGCTGATGGCGAACCCGACCAGGAAAACCGAGAGCGTCAACTGAACCTGCTCGGGTCCCGCTGCGAAATAGCGCCCGAGGCCCGGCAGCGAGGCGAGATACATATCGGTCGACAAAGGACCGATGGCGGTCAGTAGGGTCAGAAGCGGAAGCAGCTTGCGGTTTGATGCCGGAAGCGAAGCGGGGTCAGCCATATCGATGCAAGCTCGTTCCGTTGGTTTTCAGCCAATGCTGCGCTGGGACGTAAGTCGGATAGAGCCGCGCGACGATGGCCCAGAAGCGCGAGGAATGGTTCATCTCGACCAGATGCGCCACCTCGTGCGCGGCAACATAGTCGAGGACCGCGGGCGGCGCCAGGATCAGCCGCCAGGAGTAAGAGATCGTCCCCTTGGGACTGCAGCTGCCCCAGCGCGAGCGCGTGTCGCGCACCGACACCTGCCGGGCGGTAACACCCAGGGTCTGGGCATAGAAGCGGGTACGGGCCGACAGGGTCTCGCGCGCGTGCTTTTTAAGGTAGTCTGTTACCCGGCGGGCAAAATGGTCGATCTCCCCGCCTACGACCAGTTGGCCTTCCCCCAAGATGGCACCGCGGGCCTCGGGCCGGTGCACCAGTGTGGTCGCTTGCCCGCCGATCTCCAAAACCGCGCCTGGAACAAAAGGCATGCCCATTGCAGCCCCGACGCGTTCGGCTGCTTTTTCGATCCATTCGCGCTGACTTTCGGCGAACCGCTGGATTTCACGTAAAGAAACCCTAGGCGGAGCCGTCAGCACACCCTCGGTTGCACTCTTGACGCGCAGGCTTAGGCGCCTTGCTGTCGCAAGACGACGCACCAGGATCGTAATTTCGCCAATCGAAAATTCGACCTTCGGGTCTTTCGTATTGATCTTCGATTTGCGCGAATAAAAAAGCATCGACCTTCGTCACGAAAGAATGGTAGTTGTGTCACAAAACTGAAACAGAACCCGCGTAGTCAAGCCGGGTCGCCCGAAACTTGGAGGAAACGATGCGTATTCTCACGTCTGCCGTCGCTGCGGCCGCCCTGCTGGCCGGTACTGCCCACGCTGCTCCCGTTGAAATCCAATGGTGGCATGCCATGACCGGCGCGAACAACGATCGCGTTAACGAGCTGGTCACCGAATTCAACAGCAAGCAGAGCGACTATAAGGTCGTTCCGGTCTTCAAGAACAGCTACGACGAACTGCTGAACCAGCTGATCGCCGCCTACCGCGCCGGCAACGCCCCGCACATTGCGCAGGTGTTTGAAGTCGGCACCGCGACCATGATGGGCGCGAAGGGTGCGGTGAAGCCGGTTTACGAACTGATGGCCGAAGCCGGCGAAAAGTTCGATCCGAAGAGCTACATGCCTTCGATCGCGGCCTATTATTCGACCGCCGACGGCCGCATGCTGTCGATGCCCTACAACAGCTCGACCTCGATTTCCTACTACAACAAAGACGTCTTCAAGAAGGCCGGCCTCGACCCCGAAAAGGCCCCGGCAACCTGGCCGGAATGGTTCGCCGCCGCCAAGAAGATCCGCGAAACCGGCGCTGCCGCCTGCGGCTTCACTGTCGCTTGGGTCACCTGGACCCAGATGGAACAGGTTTCGGCCTGGCACAACATCCCCTACGGCACCCAGGCTAACGGCTTCAAGGGCTTCGATACCGAATTCAAGTTCAACAACCCGTTGATCGTGAAGCACATCGACACCCTGAACCAGCTTCAGAAGGACAATGTATTCGTCTACGGCGGTCGCACCACTCAGCCGGAAGCAAAGTTCCTGTCGGGCGAATGCGGCATGATCCAGGGCTCCTCGGGCCTGACCGGTACCCTCGACAAGGCTGGCGTCAACTACGGTACCGGCTTCCTGCCGTACTATCCGGATGTTGCTGGCGCTCCGCAGAATTCGATTATCGGCGGCGCAACCCTTTGGACCATGGGCGGCAAGAAGCCTGAGGAATACAAGGGCGTTGCCAAGTTCTACACCTATCTCTCGCAGCTCGACGTTCAGGTCGTGAACCACCAGAAGACCGGCTATCTGCCGATCACCCTGGCCGCTTACGAAGAAACCAAGAAGTCGGGCTTCTACGACAAAAACCCGGCTCGCGAGACCCCGATTAAGGAACTGCTGAACAAGGCCCCGACCGAAAACTCGATGGGCGTTCGTTTCGGCAACCTCGCCAAAGTCCGCGATCTGATCATGGATGAAGTCGAAAGCGCCTTTGCCGGCAAGCAGACCACCCAGCAGGCTCTGGACAATGCCGTTGCCAAGTCGAACGACGAACTCCGTCGCTTCGAGCGGACTGCAAACCGCTAAACCTTCACGCTGATAAGGTTCGAGGTATAATCCTCTAACCGGAAAGCTCTCCGCCGCGTCGGCCAGCCGGCGCGGCGGTTTTCTTTGACCCCTTTTGCCTAAGAGGCTTCGAGGCCCCGGATGCAACGCCGCGTCGTTTATTCCAGTCGCTTGCTGCCGCTGCTGTTCGTAGCCCCGCAGGTCGCTATCTGTCTGATCTTCTTCTATTGGCCCGCCGCCCAGGCCGTGAAGCAGTCGCTCTATCTCGAAGACCCGTTTGGCGGTATTTCCGATTTCGTCGGTTTCGAGAATTTCCAGACGCTGTTTTCTCAGCGCGAATATCTCGACAGTTTCGTCCGCTCGATGATCTACGGCACCCTGGTCTCGGTCATCGCACTCTCCGTCGCCCTGCTGCTGGCCGTTGCCACCATGCGGGTCGCCCGCACCAGCGGCCGGATCTATCAGACCCTCATCCTCTGGCCCTATGCTGTCGCCCCTGCGATCGCCGGCGTCATGTGGATGTATGTCTTCCATCCCTCGATCGGCATTCTGGGTAAGCAGATGGTGCTGAACGGCTGGGGCTGGAACTATATCCTGAAAGGCGATCAAGCCTTCGGCCTGATGGTCTTCGCCGCCGCCTGGAAGCAGATTTCCTATAACTTCATCTTTTTCCTGGCAGGCCTTCAGGCGATCCCCAAGTCGCTGATCGAAGCAGCCGCCATCGATGGCGCCGGGCCCTTCAAGCGGTTCCGCGACATCGTCTTCCCGCTGCTTTCGCCGACCGGCTTCTTCCTGCTGATCGTCAATATCGTCTATGCCTTCTTCGAGACCTTCGGCGTTATCCATGCGGTCACCCGTGGCGGCCCCGCCAAATCGACCGAAATTCTGGTCTATAAGGTCTATCATGACGGCGTCGTCGGCCTGGATATCGGCGGTTCGGCCGCCCAGTCGGTCGTACTGATGGTCCTGGTGATCGGCTTGACCATCGTCCAGTTCAAATATGTCGAGCGGAAGGTCCATTACTAATGGTCGAAAATCGCCGTTGGCTGACCGTCCTTGCCCATGCCGTCCTGTGGTTGGGTGTGCTGATCATTATCTTCCCGGTGCTGGTGACCCTGATGGCGTCGACCCAGAGCACGCAGCAGATCATGGTCGGCGCCATCTCGCTCATCCCCGGCAGCGAGGCTGGTCATAACTACTGGACCGCCCTCACCCAAGGTGCGACCGGCACTTCGAACAATGCCGCCTGGAAGATGATGCTGAATTCCGGCGTCGTCGCGATGCTGATCGCCTGCGGCAAGATCATCCTGTCGCTGCTGGCGGCCTATGCGATCATCTTCTTCGCCCTGCCTCTGCGCATGCTGTGGTTCTGGCTGATCTTCCTCACGCTGATGCTGCCAGTCGAAGTGCGCATCCTGCCGACCTATAAGGTCATCAGCGATCTCGCCTTGCTCGATACTTACACCGGTCTCTCGCTGCCTCTCATCGCATCGGCAACCGGCACCCTGCTGTTCCGGCAGTTCTTCATGACCCTGCCGAACGAACTGGTGGAAGCCGCCAAGATCGATGGCGCCGGGCCGTTCCGCTTCTTCAAGGACGTGGTGATCCCGCTCTCGAAGACGAATATCGCCGCCCTCTTCGTGATTCAGTTCATCTATGGCTGGAACCAGTATCTCTGGCCGCTGCTGATCACCACCAAGGGCGAGATGGAGACCATCGTCATCGGTATCCGCAAGATGATGGCCGATAATGACAGCATCACCGATTGGGGTGTCGTCATGGCCACGACGATGCTGGCGATGATCCCGCCCGTGCTGGTGGTGATCTTCATGCAGCGCTGGTTCGTCAAGGGCCTGGTCGACAACGAGAAATAACGCACGCGAGCGCAAAAGGACTTAAGACATGGCAACCGTTACCCTTGCGGGCGTTAAGAAGAGCTTCGGCGACGCCCATATCCTCCACGGCATCGACTGCGCGATCCAGGATGGCGAATTCATCGTCATCGTCGGCCCGTCGGGCTGCGGCAAGTCGACCTTGCTGCGCATCGTCGCCGGCCTCGAGACCATGACCAGCGGCACCATCGATATCGGTGGCCGAGTGGTGAATGACGTCGAACCCAAGGACCGCGACATCGCGATGGTCTTCCAGAATTATGCGCTCTATCCGCATATGACCGTCGCCGAGAATATGGCCTATGGCCTGAAGAACCGCGGCATCGACAAGGCCCATATCGAAGCGCGCGTCCAAAACGCCGCCCAGATCCTGCAGCTGGGTCAATACCTGCCGCGTAAGCCCTCGCAGCTTTCGGGCGGTCAGCGTCAGCGCGTCGCCATGGGCCGTGCCATCGTGCGCGAGCCGGCCTGCTTCCTCTTCGACGAACCGCTCTCGAACCTCGATGCCAAACTACGCGTGCAGATGCGCGTCGAGATCAAGAAGCTGCAGCAGAAGCTGGGCGTCACCTCGATCTATGTGACCCATGATCAGGTCGAAGCCATGACCATGGCCGACCGACTGATCGTGATGAATGGTGGCAAGGCCGAACAGATTGGCAAGCCGCTCGATCTCTATGCCCGCCCCGCCTCGCAGTTCGTCGCGGGCTTCCTCGGCTCGCCCGCCATGAACTTCGTGCCGGCCACCGTCGGCTCGGACGGCGCCTCGGTCGAATTGGCCGGCGGCCTGCGTCTCGCGTTCGCCGGTGGCGTTGCGGGCAAGGCCGGCGCGCCGGTCGTGCTGGGCGTGCGACCGGAACATCTGGAGGTCGCCGGTGAAGGCGGTCTGGCCGGTACGGTCGAAGTGGTCGAAGCCCTGGGCGCCGATACCCTGGTCCACATCAAGCTGGCCGGCGGCGAAAGCGTCATCGCCCGCTTCGATGGGGCAACCCAGGTCGCGATCGGCGATCAGCTGACCTTGGCACCCAATCCTGGCGACCTGCACCTCTTCGATAGCAACACAGGCCTGCGTTTGAACTGAATCGCTTGCGGTTGCGGAATTTTTGAGTATTTTAAGGGCATCGTCATAAGGCAGGTGTGTCTTATGACCACGCTTCTTACGAAGGGTGGGCCATTGGCCCACCTTTTTCTTTAGCGCCCTGTTCTCAGGGTAAAGGATGCCGGGCCCCGCCCATGGACGATAACGAAGACATCCGCATCTCGCCCGAATCTCAGGGTGTTGCGGCCAAGATCGAAGGGATGATCACCCCGTCGCTAGAAGCGATGGGGTATGGTGTCGTGCGGGTACAATTGACCGGCGGCAAGCGCCCCACCCTACAGATTATGGCCGAGCGCACGGACGGCGCGCCGATGTCGGTTGATGATTGTGCTGATATCAGCCGGGCCTCCTCGGCCCTGCTCGACGTCGAAGACGTCATCAAGGGTGCCTACCATCTGGAAGTCAGCTCGCCGGGCATCGATCGCCCCCTGACCAAGCGTGTCGATTTCGCCCGCTTCGCCGGGTTCGAGGTCAAGATCGATGCCGACCGTCTGATTGACGGGCGCAAGCGGTTCAAGGGCCGCCTGCTGGGTGTCGACGATCAGGATATCGTGCGGTTGCGCGATGCCGGGATCGATTACTCCATTCCCCTGGGGTCCGTCGTGCGCGCCAAACTGGTGCTGACCGAAGACCTCTTGAAGAACAGCCCGGACCGTCCGGTCCTTTAATCCCCCCGCCGCCCCAAAGCGGCAGCGCCCCGCCGCGTCAGCGGCAGGCACAAGGTTAACCGCCGCTTACGCGGCCCGCATCGAACGTTAGGGACAACGAGCCGTGCAGACCCGAGTCGAACTGCTGCAAATTGCCGATGGCGTCGCCCGTGAAAAGGGCATCGACCGCGAAGAAGTGCTGATCGCCATGGAACAGGCCATCCAGAAGGCTGGCCGCTCCAAATACGGCATTGAGCACGACATCCGTGCCGAGATCGACCGCAGCAACGGCGAAATCTCGCTGCGCCGCTTCCGCGAAGTCGTGGAAACCGTCGATAACGACGCGACGCAGATCAGCCTGGAAGAGGCGCAGGTCCGCAACCCGGAAGCGGAAGTCGGCGATTTCATCACCGATCTGCTGCCCCCGATCGAATTTGGCCGTATCGCAGCCCAGACCGCCAAGCAGGTCATCGTGCAGCGCGTCCGCGATGCCGAGCGCGATCGCCAGTTCAAGGAATTCAAAGACCGCGTCGGCGAGATCATCAATGGTCTCGTGAAGCGTGTCGAATTCGGCAATGTGACCATTGACTTGGGTCGTGCCGAAGCCGTTCTGCGCCGTGACGAGCTGCTGCCGCGCGAAACCTTCCGCCCCGGCGACCGCGTCCGTGCCTATATCTATGACGTGCGCCGCGAACAGCGCGGCCCGCAGATCTTCCTGTCGCGCTCGCATCCGCAGTTCATGGCCAAGCTTTTCAGCCAGGAAGTGCCGGAAGTGTACGACGGCATCATCGAGATCCGTGCCGTTGCCCGCGACCCGGGCAGCCGCGCCAAGATCGCCGTGCTCTCCAACGACAGCTCGATCGATCCGGTCGGCGCCTGCGTTGGTATGCGGGGTAGCCGCGTGCAGGCCGTCGTCGGCGAGCTGCAGGGCGAAAAGATCGATATCATCCCCTTCTCCAACGATCCCGCGACCTTCGTCGTCAATGCGCTGGCACCGGCCGAAGTCGCCAAGGTCGTGCTCGACGAAGCCACCAAGCGGATCGAAGTCATCGTCCCCGACGACCAGTTGTCGCTGGCCATCGGCCGCCGTGGTCAGAATGTGCGCCTTGCCGCCATGCTGACCGGCTGGGACATCGACATCATGACCGAGAAGGAAGAATCCGAGCGCCGCAATGAAGAGGTGCGCGCCCGTTCGGAACTCTTCATCGAGGCCCTAGACGTTGACGAACTGATTGCCCATCTGCTGGTCGGTGAAGGTTTCACCAGCCTGGAAGAAGTCGCCGAAGTCGAGACCGAGGAATTGGCCGGCATCGAAGGCTTCGACGAGGATGTCGCCGGCGAACTGCAGAACCGCGCCCGGGTGTTTCTGGAACAGCGCGATGTGGCCGATACAGAAAAGCGCATTGCGCTCGGGGTTGAAGATGCCGTCGCGGCGCTGCCGCACCTCAAGTCGCGCATGCTGGTGAAGCTGGGCGAAAAGGGCGCCAAGACGCTCGATGATGTCGCCGATCTTGCTGCAGACGAGCTGATCGAAATCATCGGCGAGCTCAGCGAAGAAGAAGCGAACGAGACCATCATGGCCGCGCGCGCTCATTGGTTCGAGGGTGGCGAGCAGGCTTGACGCCAGATACGCCCCCCGAGTTAGGCCCGGATGATGCGGACGACCTGCCGGAGCTGCCCGAAGATGGGCCGCACCGGCGGTGCGTCGGCACCGGCGAGGTTAGGCCGAAGGAAGAGCTGATCCGGTGCGTCGTCGCGCCGGACGGCACCCTGGTTCCCGACCTCGATGGCAAACTGCCGGGACGCGGGTTATACATCTCGCCCAATCGCGATGCGATCCAGGCGGCGGTGAAGAAAAAGGGATTTGCCCGCGGTGCCAAGCGTGCCGTGCAGGTCCCGGATGATTTTGCGGAGCGTCTCGAAAGGTTGATCGCGACGCGTTGCAGTAGTTTATTGGGGCTCGCGCGAAGGGGCGGGCAGGTGGCGGCCGGATACGATCAGGCCGAATCCCTGCTTCGTAACGGGCGCGCAGCCTTGTTGTTACAAGCGGTCGATGCTGCCGAGGGGGGACGGGCAAAGCTTGCCAGTCTGGCCAAAGCGCGCGGGGCCGTAGAGTGGTCGGTTTTGACCGCAGCCGAATTGGCAACGCCATTTGGTCGCGATCATTTGGTGCATGTTGCCGTGTCCCGAGGCGGTATCGCGTCGCGCTTAAAAAGCGAATTGACGCGCCTTTCCGGGTTGCGCGCTAAGGTTGGCTGAGAAGGACGTCGGAAAAAGCATGAGCAACGAGAACGAGCAGGGTAGCAAAAAGCCTCTGACCTTGGGTGGCAGGGCTAAGCTCGAGCTCAAGAAGCCGGTCGAACAGGCCAGCGTGCGCCAGAGTTTTTCGCACGGCCGGTCAAAGACGGTTCAGGTCGAAGTGCGCAAGCAGCGCCATGGTCAGGCTGACACCACGCAGCCGGCAGCGGTGACGCCTGCCCCGACCCCGGCGCCGGCAGCTCCCGCACCGGCCGCACCGGTCCAGACCCCGACCCAGCAAGCAACGGCACCTGCCGCCGCCGTGACCGCCGCTCCGGCTGCCGCGCCGGTCGCACCGCAGCCCGCACCGGTCGTTGTGGCGCCGACCCCGTCGGCCCCGCTGACCAACGCCCAATCGGCCGCCGCGAGCGCTGGCGACAAGATTCCCATCCGTCCGACCCAGGCTAAATCGGGCCGTGCGCTGGCGACCCTGACCGAGGAAGAACGCTCGGCCCGCGTCCGCGTGCTGCAGGAAGCCGCCAAGCGTGCTGAAGAAGACAAGATCCGTCTTGCCGAAGAAGCCCGCTTGAAGGCGATCGAAGATGCCAAGCGCGCCGAAGAGGAAAAGATCCGCGCCGCCGAAGAGGCGATCCGCAAGGCCAAGGAAGAAGAAGAGCGCAAGATCCGGGAAGCCGAAGAGGCCGCCCGCGAAGCCGCTAATCCCAAGGTCGAGCCGCGCATTGCCAATCCGGCCGCCCCGGGCGGCGTCGTGCGCACCACCGAACCGCCAAAGGTCGCCCCGCCGACCCAGCAGGTCGGTCGCCGTGCGGTCGAGGAAGAAGAAGACGAAGGTCCGGCCCGTGCCGCGCCCAAGCGCGGCGCCCCGGCCCCGGCCGCTGCCGTTAAGCGTCCGGCCGCCCCGCCGGCCAAGCGCGTCGATGACAAGCGTCGCAGCGGCAAGATGAGCGTCACCCAGGCTCTGGATGGCGACGACAAGGTGCGCGTCCGTTCGGTCGCCTCCATGCGCCGCGCCCGTGAAAAAGAACGGCTGCGGATGATGCAGCGCGGTCAGGAAAAGATCCTGCGCGAAGTCATCATTCCGGACGTCATCACGGTCCAGGAACTGGCCGCCCGTATGGCCGAACGCGCCGCCGAAGTGATCAAGTCGCTGATGCGTATGGGCGTGATGGCGACCATCAATCAGGCGATCGACGGTGATACCGCAGAACTGATCGTGTCGGAATTCGGCCATACCCCGAAGCGTGCGTCGGAAGCCGACGTGCTGATCGGTCTGGGCGGCGGTGCCGACGAGACCGAAAACCTCCAGCCGCGCGCTCCGGTCGTGACCGTCATGGGCCACGTCGATCACGGCAAGACCTCGCTGCTCGACGCCCTGCGCTCGACCGACGTGGCAGCCCGTGAAGCCGGCGGCATCACCCAGCATATCGGCGCCTATAAGGTGACGATGGAGAGCGGTCAGCAGATCACCTTCATCGATACCCCGGGCCACGAAGCCTTCACCGAAATGCGTGCTCGTGGCGCCAACGTCACCGACATCGTCATTCTGGTGGTGGCCGCCGACGACGGCATCATGCCGCAGACCGTCGAAGCCATTAAGCACGCCCAGGCTGCCAATGTTCCGCTGGTGGTGGCGATCAACAAGATCGACAAGCCCGACGCCAACCCGTCGCGCGTCCACAATGAACTGCTGCAGCATGGTCTGGTCGTGGAAGAGCTGGGCGGCGACATCATCGCTGTCAATGTCTCGGCCAAAGCCCGCACGAACCTCGACAAGCTCGAAGAAGCGATCCTGCTCCAGGCCGAAATCCTGGAACTGACCGCCAACCCGAACCGTCCGGCCGAAGGCACCGTCGTCGAAGCCAAGCTGGATCGCGGTCGCGGTTCGGTTGCAACAGTCCTCGTTCAGCGCGGCACCCTGCGCGTCGGCGACATCTTCGTCGCTGGTACCGAATGGGGCCGTGTCCGCGCTCTGGTCAATGATCACGGTGGTCAGGTCAAGGAAGTCGGCCCGGCAACCCCGGTCGAAGTCCTGGGTCTTCAGGGCACGCCGATGGCCGGTGACGAGCTGGTGGTCGTGGAAACCGAAGCGCGCGCTCGCGAAGTCTGCGAATACCGCAGCCGCGTGAAGCGTGAAGCCGAAATGAAGCGCGGCGCCCGCGGCACCGTTCAGGAAATGCTCTCGATGATCGCCGCCGGCGAAGCTAAAGAGCTTCCGATGGTGATCAAGTCGGACGTGCAGGGTTCGCTCGAAGCGATCTCCGCGTCGCTCGCCAAGCTCGGCACCGACGAAGTGCAGGTTCGTGTCCTGTCGTCGGGTGTCGGCGCGATTTCGGAAAGCGATGTCACCCTGGCCCGCGCGTCGAACGCCATGGTCATCGCCTTCAACGTCCGCGCCAATGCCCAGGCCCGTGAGCTGGCCCGTCGCGATGGTGTCGATATCCGCTACTATTCGATCATCTACAACGTGGTCGATGACGTGAAGGCCGCCCTCTCCGGCATGCTCTCGCCGGAAGTGCGCGAAAACTTCCTCGGCTACGCCGAAGTGCGCGAAGTCTTCAACATCACCAAGGTCGGCACGGTCGGCGGTTGCTTCGTTACCGAAGGCATCGTCAAGCGCGGCAACAAGGTTCGCCTGCTGCGCGACAACGTCGTCATTCACGAAGGCACCCTCAAGACTCTACGCCGCTTCAAGGACGAAGTCCGCGAAGTCAAACAGGGCTTCGAATGCGGTATGGCGTTCGAGAACTACAACGACCTTAAGGTTGGCGACGTGATCGAAGGCTTCGAAATGGTTGAAGAAGCCCGCACGCTCTAGTCCTTCCAAGGATTACCTGTCAGAAGACCCCGCCCCGGTAACGGTGGCGGGGTTTTCTTTGGACTCGCTCAAGCTCAGCACGCGGCGTAGGCTGTTTTTACGTGAGCGGCGAAAGGCGGCCCCTATTGTCCATGATCCGGACGGGCGCACTCTTGATTGGACTGGCTGTGCCTGCCGAAAGTTTGGCGGCAGATTTGGTGTTCGACGTTCTCGATCAGGTGGGTTGGAGCTGCCAATCCAATAGCCGCCGTTCCATTTGCATCATGCCGCCCTTCATCGAGGCTCTGAGCCATCGGTCCGGCGTTAAGATCACGATGCAGAAGATGCCGGTCCCCCGCATTCTCGATCGATTAAAACGCCATCAGGCGACCTTCGCTCTCAGTCCCACGATCGAACCCGGCCTTGCGCCTGTCGGGGAAAGCTTCTCCATCCCTTTGATGGCAGTCGGCCGAAAAGGGGGTGTCCCCCTCAACCGCTACGAGGATCTCTATGCCCTCAAAAGCGTGGGGTTCCTGCGCAGCGCCCGCTATGACCATCAGATCGACAATGATCCCCTGGTCCCCCGGATCGAACTGCCCGAAACATCGACGGCGTTGAAGATGCTCGCAGCCGGCCGTCTGGATGCCGTAGTGAGCTCCGCCCTCGCCATCGCAGCGCAAGCCCGTGAAGAAGATCTGGAAAGCGCGCTCGGCAGCCGCCTTGTGTTGGGGCAATTGAGTTTCTATGTCATGACGGCCAGCGACCGGTTGAACGAACCTGCCATTCAGGACGTCGGCCGCGCACTCTCCGAACTGCGGGCCGATGGCACCCTGGAGCGCATGCTCTTCGATACCGTCGGCTTCTCCCTCACCCAATAGTTGCCTGCTTGGTTGACAGCGGCGGCATCGCGGTGTTTCTAGCCAGCATCTTGTTCACCATCGATTGAAGAATTGCCATGACCCGCTCCAAGGGGGGTTCGGGGCCGTCGCCCCGTCAGCTGAAAGTCGGCGAAGAAGTTCGCCATGCCCTGACCCGCATTCTGTCGCGTGACGGGCTGCGCGATCCGGTCCTGACCGGGGTCACCGTGATGGTGACCGAGGTTCGCATGTCGCCCGACCTGCGCCACGCCACCTGTTTTGTCGCGCCGCTCGGCGGCATGATGCCCAATGGCGGCGATACGGCCGATCTGGTGAAGGCCTGCAAGCGGGCCGCCGTTTATCTGCGCGGCCAATTGGCCCGCGAGATCATCATGCGTTTCGTGCCCGAAATCGCCTTCCAGGCCGATACATCCTTCGATCAGGCAGCCCGTATCGGCGCGCTCCTGAATGAAGCCAAGGTTCTGGGCGACTTGCCGGACACCGAAGAAACGCCGGACGATGGCAAGACGTCGTAAGGGCGAGGCGATCCACGGCTGGCTGGTGGTCGATAAGCCCTTGGGCATTTCGTCCGCGGCCGTTGTCGGTCAGGCCAAGCGCCTCTTGAACGCAGCCAAAGTCGGCCATGGTGGCACGCTCGATCCACTGGCCAGCGGGTTGCTGCCGCTGGCCTTCGGCGAGGCGACGAAGACCGTTGCCTATGCGATGGATGGCGCAAAATCCTATCGCTTCACCGTACGCTGGGGCGAGGCGCGCGACACCGATGATGCCGAAGGCAAGGTGATCGCCCAGAGCGATCAACGCCCGAGCGAGGCAGAGATCCGCGCGATCCTGCCGCGTTTCATCGGCGATATTTCGCAGATGCCACCCGCCTTCTCAGCCCTGAAAGTCGATGGACAGCGCGCCTATGATTTGGCCCGCGATGGCGAGATTCCTGAGCTTGCCGCCCGCATCGTACGGATCGACGACCTGCGCCTGATCCGGATCATCGATGCCGATCAAGCGGAATTCGAGGTAGATTGCGGAAAAGGTACCTACGTTAGGGCCTTGGGACGCGATTTCGGCCAGATCTTGGGGTGCTTTGGGTATATCGCCGCCCTGCGCCGCACGCGGGTCGGCCCCTTCACCGAAAAACATGCGATTTCGCTGGACTCAAGCGGTGAATCCAACGATCTTGCGCCGCTATCGGAACGCCTGCTTCCGCTCTTGACCGTGCTGGACGACATCCTGGCACTGGCCGTGACGGAGGAAGAGGCGAAGCGCCTGGCGCAAGGGCAGCCGGTAATGCTGGAAAACTCCCGCATTCCGACGCTCTCAACCCAGACCGGCGACGAGGTTGCCATCGCGATTTGTGCTGAAAAGCCGGTCGCCCTGGTTACGCTTGACGCCGGTGTTCTTCGTCCACAGCGGGTGTTCAACCTCTAGATTGAAAGGACCATCCGATGTCGATTACTGCTGAACGTAAGCAAGAGCTGATTAAAGAATACGCCACGGGCGAATACGACACCGGTTCGCCGGAAGTCCAGGTTGCGATCCTGTCGGAGCGCATCCGCAACCTCACCGACCACCTCGGCACGCACAAGAAGGATTTCCATTCGCGTCGCGGTCTGCTGGTCCTGGTCGGTCAGCGTCGTCGGCTGCTGGATTACGTGAAGGGCAAGAGCCAGTCGCGTTACGAAGGTCTGATTCAGCGTCTCGGCCTGCGCCGTTAATGGCGGCTGGTCAGCCAACAGAGTCAGAATAAGCCTTGCGACCCGCTACCGGCCTCCGGTGGCGGGTCGCAGTGCATTTTGCTGCAGCCCTCTTCGGCGGGCTGACAGCATCAAGAATGTTGCCGCCGGGCCATCGTTCGGCGGGCAGGGTGTCGCGGACCGCGCCCTGGAAAATTCGAAGGTCCGGGGCGCTTGGGGCTGTTCTCATGCGTCCACATGAATGGGAAGGACGAACTCGATGTTTAACATCACTAAAAAAGAAATCATGTGGGGCGGCCGTAAGCTGACCCTCGAAACCGGCCGCATCGCGCGCCAGGCCGATGGGTCGGTCCTCGCCACCTATGGCGACACCGCCGTTCTTTGCACCGTCGTTTATGCTAAGTCGCAGAAGCCGGGCCAGGACTTCTTCCCGCTGACCGTGAACTACCAGGAAAAGACCTTTGCCGCCGGCAAGATCCCCGGTGGTTTCTTCAAGCGCGAAGGCCGTCCTTCCGAAAAGGAAGTGCTGGTTTCGCGTCTGATCGACCGTCCGGTCCGCCCGCTGTTCGTCGATGGCTTCCGTAACGAGACCCAGGTGGTCTGCACGGTTCTGAGCCACGACCTCGAGAACGATCCCGATATCGTCGCCATGATCGGCGCGTCGGCTGCCCTGACCCTGTCGGGTGCTCCGTTCCTTGGCCCGATCGGCGCTGCACGTGTCGCCTATATCGATGGCAAGTATGTCCTGAACCCGACCGCCAAGCAGGTCCTGGAATCGACTCTCGACCTCGTCGTCGCCGGTACGACCGAAGGCGTGCTGATGGTCGAATCCGAAGCCAAGGAATTGACTGAAGAAGTTATGCTCGGCGCCGTGACCTTCGGTCACACGGAATTCCAGGCCGTTATCGAAGCGATCATCGATCTGGCCCAGAAGGCCGCCAAGGACCCCTACGAGATGCCGGAACCGGCTCCCGAAGAAGCCGTGGTTGCCAAGCGTCTGTCGGAAGTCGCCCGCGCCGATCTGGCCAAGGCCTATACCGAGACGGTTAAGCAGAACCGCTACAAGAACGTCGGCGAAGTTAAGAAGAAGGCCATCGAGACCCTCTCGGCCGAAGGTCTTGCGCCTGAGCTGATCGCCGCCAAGTTCAAGGGCCTGGAAGCCGACGTCGTGCGTGGCAATATCCTCGCCACCAAGAAGCGCATCGACGGCCGTGACCTCGTCACCGTCCGCCCGATCCTGGCCGAAGCCGGCGTTCTGCCGCGCGCCCATGGTTCGACCCTGTTCACCCGCGGTGAAACCCAGGCGCTGGTCGTTGCCACCCTTGGCACCGGTCAGGACGAGCAGGTCATCGACGCGCTGGCCGGCGAATACCGCGAAAACTTCATGCTGCACTATAATTTCCCGCCGTATTCGGTCGGTGAAACTGGTCGTATGGGCTCGCCGGGTCGCCGCGAAATCGGCCATGGCAAGCTCGCCTGGCGCGCCGTGCATCCGCTGCTGCCGGCCAAGGACAAGTTCCCGTATACCCTGCGCGTCGTCTCGGAAATCACCGAGTCGAACGGTTCTTCGTCGATGGCCACCGTCTGCGGCACCTCGCTCGCTCTGATGGACGCGGGCGTGCCGCTGGAACGCCCGGTTGCCGGTATTGCCATGGGTCTGATCAAGGAAGGTGACCAGTTCGCCGTTCTCTCGGACATCCTGGGTGACGAAGATCACCTCGGCGATATGGACTTCAAGGTTGCCGGTACCGAAAAGGGCATCACTGCCCTGCAGATGGACATCAAGATCACTTCGATCACCGAAGAGATCATGAAGATCGCCCTGGGCCAGGCCCAAGGCGGCCGCCTGCACATCCTCGGCGAAATGGCCAAGGCCCTGACCGAAGCCCGCGGCACCGTGTCGAACAATGCCCCGCGCATTACGATCATCCAGATCAACAAGGACAAGATCCGCGACGTGATCGGTTCGGGCGGCAAGGTGATCCGCGAGATCACCGAAACCACCGGTACCAAGATCGACATCGAAGATGACGGCACCATCAAGGTTGCCGCCACCGACGACGAGAAGGCCAAGGCCGCGATCGATTGGATCAAGGGCATTGTAGCCGAACCGGAACTGGGTGTCGTTTACAACGGCAAGGTCGTGAAGACCGTCGATTTCGGCGCCTTCGTCAACTTCCTCGGTAGCCGTGACGGCCTCGTCCATATCTCGGAACTGGCCGCTTCGCGCGTTGCCAAGACCGACGATGTGGTTAAGGTCGGCGACGCCGTGAAGGTCAAGGTCCTGGGCTTCGACGATCGCGGCAAGATTAAGCTGTCGATGAAGTCGGTCGACCAGGTCACTGGCGAAGACATCTCGAAGAAGAAGGAAGAGCCGTCGGCCTAACGGCTTCGGTTCTTTCGGAACGACAAACCCCGCTGGTTGCCCAGCGGGGTTTTTTGTTAGCAGGAAAACGGTCGCGATCCTCTATGGTCATTCCTTCAGCCATTCGGAATCAGGGGGATGCACCATGGGATTGTTCGATTGGCTGACGGGTCGCACTGCCGCCCCGCAAGGCGTGATACGCCAACCTGTAGCAGCGCTGCGGGAGCAATTGCTGGCGATCAACCGCGAGACGGCACCTTTCATCATTCGGGACGGCGCGCCCGAAGGGGTCGATCTGGTCGCCGAATGGAAGATCGTCGATGCCCGCTGGTACGAGATTTTTGCCAAAGCCAGTTTGAAATCGGTCTTCAAAGTGCTGATGAAATTCGATGAAGCGGCCGGCGAAGTCCGGTCGGTCGACCAGGAATGGACCGTCGAATGGCGGGCCGGTGTACCGACCCTCGCCTTGAGTGCCGAGGCCTTCCGAGGGCAGAAAGCCGAAATCAGCTTCGGCACGGCCTATGCCTTCAAAGAAGATCTCTCCTACGGCAAGGTATATCAATATCGCTTCAACACCAAAGAGCTGAAGACCCCGCTGCTCGAAACCGCGCTGGCGGCCGGCTGGGCTTGGAAGCGGGTAGCCTTCGCCCGCCTCTAGGGCGTACTCTCCCGGCCATGTTGACCCGCTCCGATATCCGCTTTGATCTCTTAAGCCTGCTCCCCGGCAGCTGGCGTCCCTATGCGTCGCTGGCGCGGCTCGACCGGCCGATCGGAACCTGGCTGCTACTGCTGCCCTGCTGGTGGGGGCTGGCGCTCGCAGGCAATCTCGATCCCTTCCCTTATCTGATGTTCGCCATCGGGGCGCTGGCCATGCGCGGAGCCGGTTGCACGATCAATGATCTGGCCGATGTCGAGTTCGACCGTCAGGTGGCCCGCACAGCGCAACGCCCCCTGCCCTCCGGCGCGGTGACCAAGCGCCAGGCGCTGGTGTTCCTGGCAGCCCAGATGTTGGTCGGCCTCGCGGTGCTCTTGACCTTCAATACCGCGACGATCTTCTGGGCGCTGGGGTCGGTTGCGATCATCATCGCATATCCCTTTATGAAGCGGGTGACCAACTGGCCGCAGTTTGTGCTGGGGCTCGCCTTCAACTGGGGGGCACTGCTTGGCTGGACCGCGACATTTGGCACGCTCCACTGGCCGGCCGTTGCACTTTATGCCGCCGGCATCCTCTGGACGCTGGGCTATGACACGATCTATGCCCATCAGGACAAGGATGATGACGAGCGGATCGGCGTGAAATCCACCGCTCTTCATTTCGGAACCAAAACAAAATCCTGGATTGGCGGCTTTTATAGCGGAACTCTGGTGCTGATCGGTCTTGCCTGTTGGGGGGCCGGCGTCCCGCATTGGGCAACCGCACTGGCGATCCTGGGGACGGGTGGCCATTTCCTTTGGCAACTCGCCTGGCTCGATATCGATAATCCAGATAAGTGCCTCGCCCTCTTCCGCGCCAACCGCTTTGCCGGCGGTCTCGTGCTCCTGCCGCTACTGCTGGCAGGCGCAATCGCATGATCACGGATCCCAAGGCTTTCATCCGCACCCAGACCATCCTAAAAGCGACCGACTTCGTTCCCGAGCTGCGCCTTTATCAGGCCGATATCGCGGTCGATCTGTGGCAGGCAACCGAAGAGACGCTGGAAAAGACCGGCCTGCCGCCGCCCTATTGGGCCTTTGCCTGGCCAGGCGGGCAGGCACTGGCGCGCTACCTGCTCGACCATCCGGCGATCTTAGAAGGAAAGCGAGTCGTCGATCTCGGCGCCGGCTCCGGCCTGACCTCGCTGGCCGCCGCCAAGGCCGGGGCTGCCTCGGTCCTGGCGGTCGATATCGATCCCTTTGCGCTGGCCGCCATCGCGCTGAATGCCGAGGCCAACGACCTTAAGGTCGAGACTAGTGACGCCGACCTGATGGCTGGGCCGCTCGAAGACTGCGACCTCTTGCTGATCGGCGATCTCTGTTATGAGCGCCCGCTGGCCGAGCGTGTGACCACCTGGGCCCGCCAGCAAGCCGCCCGCAATATCCCGGTCCTGCTGGCCGATCCTGGCCGCGCCTATTTGCCGGAAACCGGACTGCAGCGCCTTATCACCTATACCGTGCCGACCAACCTGGACTTGGAAGACCACACCAGCCGCGAGACCGCGATCTATCGGCTCATGGCCTAGTCAGGCCGCGCGGCCGACGGTATTGCCTTCCGACAAACTCAGGAACCGGCGGATCAGCTGGCGATAGACCTCGTCCCCCGCGATCGCATCCTCCAGCCCCCGGTCGAGGTTCGGATTGTCGTTCACCTCGATGACATAGACGCCGGCCGGGGTCTCCTTCAGGTCGACACCATAGAATCCCCGGCCGATCAGGTTGGCCGCCGCCAACGCGGTTTCGATCACCGCCGGCGGGGTCTTGCGGGGATCGATCGCCTCGGTTCGGCCTTCGTCGTGCTGGCCGGCGCCATCATGACGGATGATCTGCCAATGCTGGTCGCACATATGATAGCGCGCGACAAACAGCACGTGCCCATCCAGCAACCCGACCCGCCAGTCGTAGGGCGTATAGAGAAATTCCTGCAGCAGGATGATCTCGCTGTCCTTGAACATGGCAGAGGCCACCTGCTGCAACGCTTCGGCATCGCCGACCTTGCGCACGCCCCGGCTGAAAGACCCGTCGGGGATCTTCAACACCAGCGGAAACGCCATCTCCCCCGCTGCGCCGATCAGGCTTTTGCGGGTCGCAAGCCGGGTTGCCGGGGTCGCCACCCCATGATGGCGCAGCAGTTCGGCGAGATAAGCCTTGTTGGTACAGCGCAGGATGGAGGTCGGATCATCAATCACCGGCATGCCCGCCGCCTCGGCCTTACGGGCGAAGCGATAGGTGTGATGCGGCACCGCCGTGGTTTCCCGGATCAGCAGGGCGTCGAATTGGGTGAGGCGCGCGAAGTCCTTGCGCTCGATCAGCTCGACCCCGACGCCCATCTCCTCTGCCACCCCCGCCAGATGTTTCAGCGTCGAGAGTTTGGAGGGCGGCAGTGGATCGTTTGGATCATGCAGCACGGCGAGATCCAGCCGATTGGTGCGGCCGGCTAGGCGCGGGCGCCACTGACGGCGGGCATAACGGTCGAGGGCATCGAGAAACAGCGCGTCCCCACCCTTGTCGACCTGCCGCGGATCCAGCGTCTCGACCGACGTCACCCGCCAACCGACTTCCGCCCGTTCGGCATCGACCGCCAGCAGGGGGCAGCGGAAGGTCTCGAAACATTGCGCGGCAAATTCCGCCAGCGCCGGGTCGGCGATACGGCCAAAATAGACATGCAGATTCACGGCATGAACGCTGTCCGGCAGACCGCTGAGCCCATCGAGCAATCGGCCCAGAGCCGTGAGTTTCGCCATGTACCAGGGACTGCGCCGCAGATCGAGCAGCGCCTCCACACTCGGTGTCACCCGGTCGCCGCGCGCCTCGGCCAGCAAGGAGGCGTAATATCCGGCGCCAAGATAATCGCAATCTCGGCACAGGTTGATGGTCTTGCGCCGACTGGGCGGATGGGCGGCGGGATCGGCGAGATACTCATCCAGCGTAACAGCCCTTCCGTCGGGGTCGGGCCAGCGGAAATCGCTGCGTTTATTGACGATGATCAGGGGCGTGGGCATGGGAACCTTCGAGCTGACGTTCGAGATGCAGACAGGCGCCGCTATCCTGGTAATAGCCAAGGCTGAGACCGATCGGCCGGAAGCCTTGGGCGAGATACAGCTGCAGGGCGGCCGTATTCTCTGGCCGCACTTCCAGACGCAAGCGGGTGAGTCCTTGACGGCGAGCCAGGAGGGCAAGATGGGCGAGCAGCCCCAGCGCGAGGCCTCGACCGCGCTGCGCCGGATCGACCGCCAGGGAATAAATCCGGCCGACCGAACTGCGTTTCCGGCGCAACAAAACCCCCGCCCCGACGAGACACTCTTGAGTAAGAGCCACCGCCACATCGGCACCGGGGCTTTGGATCAGATGTCGCCAGCTGCGGGGCGAGAGCCGGTCACTAGTGAAACAGGCCGCTTCCAGCCGGCAGAGATCCGGCAGGTCGGACAGATCGGCGGGCCGCAGCACCGTCAGGGCAAGGGGAGGATGGTCGTCCATCGCTGCGGAGTGAAGCCCGGAGCGGCATTAGGCTGCGAGAGGGATCTTGGCACGCCGAGATAAGGAAAAGATAAGGGCTCAGGCCGAGCGGCGATAAAGCGCGAGCGAACCGGCCAGCGTCAGCAGAGCCCCGCCGCTGATGCGGTCGAGCCAAAGGGCGCCGCGCTGTTTCAACAGCCGCACCGCCTGCGATCCAAAGCCAGCATAAGCCAGCATCACCGCCGTATCGACGATACCCGCGACCAGCGCGAGACTGAGATACTGCGGGGCCTGAGCGGCCGAGGGATCGATGAATTGCGGCAGGAAAGCTGAGAAGAAGAGATAGCCCTTGGGGTTGGTGACCGCGACCAGGAAGCTTTTCAGGAAAATCTTCCGTGCGCCAAATCCCTGTGCTTGAGTGGCTTCACGCAAGGCACCTTCCAGCGTCCCCTTGGAGCGCAGCATCATAATGCCAAGGAAGGCGAGGTAACCGACGCCGATCCATTTGACGACCGAGAACCAGAATTCGGACGCCGCGAGCAGCGCCCCAAGCCCCAGCGCGACCGCGCCGATCAGCACGAAGTCCGAGGCCACCGCTCCCAGCATGCCCGGCAAGGCACCGCGCACCCCAAAGCGCGAACCATTGGTCATCGCCAGCAGGACCGTCGGCCCCGGTGTCGCCGCCCCGACGAAAAACACAAACCCGAAAGCCAGCATCGTCAGGAGCGTCATGGAGTTTCTTTACCCTTGTGGGCCGAAGGCCGGATAGGGCTGGAGCGGCACCAGTTCGCTGACATCCAGCATGTCGTTCTGCAGCATGGGCAGGGTTTGAAGCTTCTGGCGCACCTCGAACTCGGTGTCCGCCTCCACCATCAGCACTGCGCCCGGCATATCGCCGCGCCGCCAGATCTGCCGCACAAACCCGTCGATATAGAGTTTGCGCACCTGCTCCATCTCGCCCGCGAACCAGGGCTCGAATTCCTCGGCGGTGAAAGCTTCGATGCGGCGACGGATGAGGACGAGATACTGCATGGGGCTACTCTATGTTCAAATTCAATAATTACTCAACTCCGCCTCAAGCGCCGACCTGAGATCGTCCACGGACGGTGTCACACCGCCGCCCGAGGGGACATAAAACACACCTGGCAAAATGCCGTCCTCTTCGAAATTGGGCAAAAAGACTCCCAGGAACTCACCCAAATCGATCGCCTTGGGCTCGTATCCCGACCATTCGCCCAAGGCGCAGGCCTCGGCATACTCCTTGGCTGGCCAAATGGGGAAAACTGACGCCTCATCCTCCGTCCCGGCAGCCGCCCACCCCTCTTGATACAAACCCCAGACCTGCTCGCGGTCGGCCACGACTTTCACGAAATGCTCAAATCGCTTGAGGCCCGGCAATGCGATCACAGCGGCCAGCTGCTTTGGAGAGATCGCCACCTAATTGATCCCAATCCGCCGATATGCCAGCGCTTCTGCAATATGCAGCCGCCCGACCTTCGCCTCGCCCGCTAGATCGGCGAGCGTCCGGGCGACGCGCAGGGTGCGGGCATAGCCGCGGGCGGAGAGTTTCATGCGGTCGATCGCCTCGGTCAGCAGGGTTCGGCCGCCGGCATCGGGTTCTGCGACCTTGGCCAGCAGATCGCCATCGACCTCGGCATTGGTGGTGACGCCGGGCGTATCAGCATAACGATCTGCCTGGATGGCACGGGCTTTGGCGACGCGAGCCGCCACCTCGCGGCTGCCCTCCCGCGGCGGCGGCAGGGTAAGGTCGCTCGCCGAGACCGCCGGCACTTCGACATGCAGATCGATACGGTCGAGCAAGGGTCCAGAGAGTTTGGCCTGATAATCCACCGCGCAGCGCGGGGCCTTGCCGCAGGTGCGCGATGGATCGGCAAGATGGCCGCAGCGACAGGGGTTCATTGCCGCCACCAACTGCAACCGGGCGGGGTAAGTGATATGGGCATTGGCTCGCGCAACCGAGACCTTGCCCGTTTCGAGCGGCTGCCGCAGGGCTTCCAAGGCGCCGCGCTGAAATTCCGGCAGCTCATCAAGGAAGAGGATCCCGGCATGGGCGAGGCTGATCTCGCCAGGCTTGGCACGCAGCCCACCGCCGACGAGCGCGGGGACGGAGGCCGAGTGATGCGGATCGCGGAAGGGCCGCCGGGTCAGCAAACGCCCGCCTTCCAATTGCCCGGCAATCGAATGGACCATACTGACCATCAGGGCTTCGCGCGGGGTCAAAGCCGGCAGAATCCCAGGCAGTCGCGCCGCCAGCATCGATTTGCCAGAGCCGGGCGGGCCTATAAAAAGCAGATTATGCGAGCCGGCAGCCGCGACCTCGAGCGCCCGCTTGGCCGTCTCCTGCCCGCGCACATCGGCCAGATCCAGCGGATGATCGTCTGCCACCGCCAACTCTGGCGTCGGCGGGCTCAGAACCGCGCCGCCTTTGAAGTGATTGATGAGGGCAAGCAACGAAGGTGGCGCCAGCACCACCGGCGGTTTAGCCCAGGCCGCTTCACCCCCACAGGCTGCCGGGCAGATAAGGCCAAGACCGCGTTCGGCCGCCCCGAAGGCCGCCGCCAGCACGCCCGCAACCGGGCTGATCGCGCCATCAAGCGCCAGTTCGCCCAAGACAAGAAACCCGCCCAATTCGTCGGGCGGCAGAACGTCCATCGCGGTCAGTAGAGCGCAGGCGATCGCGAGATCGAAATGGCTACCTTCTTTCAGAAGGTCGGCCGGGGCCAAATTGACCGTGATGCGCTTGGCCGGCAGGGCGAGCCCCATGGCAGCCAGCGCCGCCCTGACCCGCTCACGGCTCTCCCCGACCGCCTTGTCTGCCAAGCCGACGACATTGAAGGCCGGAAGGCCCCCGGCGATCGATACCTGCACATCGACACCCACCACCTCGATGCCTTGAAACGCGCAAGTTCTGACGTGAGCAACCATGGCTTAACTCGGCGGCCCGATGACCCGCATTGAGGTCGCGTCGTCCACAACACGGCCGATCGGCTCGACCAGCTTCAGTCCAGCCGCTTGCAGTTTGCGCTGCAGATCCGCCGGCTGTTCCGTATTGAAGGCATAGACCTTCGTCTGCGTTAGCAGTTGCACCTGATGCATATTCTGGAATAGGCCCCAGGTCGCCGTTGCGACGCCCTCAATCTCCTCGAACTTCAGCTCGACCTCTTTGGTGCCCGGAACTCCGAGATTACGGAAGATGGCTACCTTGTCCTTCTGCAGCATCAGGATGCCAGGGAAAAAGGTTCCCCGATAAGCGCAGAAGACCGCCATGTCGCCGCAGCGCTCACCGCGCTTCACTGTCGCGAAATGAACCGGCACATCGAGCAGAATGTCTTTTGCATTCAGCTGATTAGATTGAAGAACCGCGGCCCGGTCGTATGTGTTGGGAGGGGTGCAAGCCGCTACAAGCAGCAAAGCGGCGGTCGCTAGGAAATGTCTCTTCACGGCTGCGCAGATCCTGACATCAACGGATGCCGGAACGGCACCTGATTTCATCTATACAGCAACCTGGGGTTTCACACCAAAACATCCAATGCCCCAGTCATCAGGACTCCTGGGGGCTGCGCAGGGAAGGCAAAAGCCTGCGGATATGATCCCCGAAGGCTTGAGCAGCGGCCGATTGTTCCACTTGCGCAAAACGGACCAAAATCCCGAGGCTCGGCAAGGGCGGCAGCGGGTTCCCGAGGATATGCAGGTCGGATGGCACAGCTTTTTCAGTCATCACGCTGATCGCAAGGCCTGACCGCGCCACCGCCACCAGCCCGGCAAGGCTGTTGCTGGCATAAGCGATCCGATAGCGCAGCCCGGCGGCAAGCATCGCCTCGCAGGCCGATTTATGGTCGATGGTATTGGAAGCGGTCAGCGCCAGAGGCACGATCTCGCCGAACCCTTGCAGCGCCAGGGACGGTTGACAGCCGACCCAGGCCAGGGCATCACTCCCTACGACATCATCAGAGGCCGTGGGCCGGAGGGTCGAGACAAGAGCGAGATCCACCTGCTTGGCATGCAAAAGCTTGTGCAACTGGTCGGTCGAGGCCGCCACGACCCGGATTTCCACTTCGGGATGGAGCTCCCCGAAACTCTGCAGCAACGGCGGGAAAGTCGCCGCCAGATAATCTTCCGGGCAGCCAAAGACGATGGAGCCGCGCAGACTGCCGATTGTGAAAGCCGAGATCGCTTCCTCATGGGCCCGCAAGATGCGTTCGGCATGCTCCAAGAACCGCTCCCCCTGCCCCGTTAGACGCACTCCACTGCCACCGCGATGCAGCAGCTCCTGCCCGACAATCTGCTCCAGCCGGTGCATCTGCATGGTAACAGCCGATTGCGTCCGACCGACCTCCACCGCCGCCGCACTCAGCGAGCCCGAGCGAACCGCCTGGACGAAGGTAACCAACAACCGGGGGTCGAGTGGCGCGCGCATATCAATTTTCCTGATAACTTAATCGGCATACTATCAATTTTACGAAAAGAGCCACGCGCCGCTAGGATTTTAAAAACAACCAGCGAGGGTGAGCGGATGTCAAAGAATCAGGATGCGGCCTTCTGGGGTGCCGCGCAGAAACATTTGATCCGCTATGGCGGCGCCTTTGACCCGGCGATCATCGAGCGAGCCGAGGGCTCCTTCGTCTATGACATGGACGGCAAACCGATCCTGGATTTCACCTCCGGCCAGATGAGCGCGCTGCTAGGTCATTCGCACCCGCGCATCGTCGCGACCGTGCAGGCCCAGGTCGCCAAGATGGCGCATCTCTTCAGCGGCATGCTGTCCCGCCCGGTGGTGGATCTCGCCGAGCGGCTGGCAGCCCTCGCCCCGGGCCTCGAAAAGGTCATGCTGCTGTCGACCGGCGCCGAATCCAACGAGGCCGCCATCCGCATGGCCAAGCTCGTGACCGGTAAACATGAGATCGTCGCCTTCTCGCAAAGCTGGCACGGTATGACCGGGGCCGCCGCCTCGGCCACCTATAGCGCTGGCCGTAAGGGCTATGGTCCGGCATCGGTGGGGTCGATCGCGATCCCGCCGCCCAACAGTTTTCGCCCGCGCTTCAAGAACCCCGACGGCTCGCTCGATTGGCGGACCGAGCTCGACGATGCCTTCACCCTGGTCGATAGCCAATCGACCGGCAGCCTAGCTGCTTTCATCGCCGAACCGATCCTCTCCAGCGGCGGCATGCTGGAACTCCCCGAAGGATATCTCGCGGCCCTGAAGGAGAAATGCCGGGAACGCGGCATGCTGCTGATCCTGGACGAGGCCCAGACCGGCATCGGCCGCACGGGCGCAATGTTCGCCTATCAGCGCGCCGGGGTGACACCGGATATCTTGACGCTTTCCAAGACCATCGGCGCCGGCCTGCCACTCTCGGCCGTTATGACAACACCGGAGATCGAGGAAGCCGCCCATCAGAAGGGATATCTCTTCTATACCACCCACGTCTCCGACCCCTTGCCCGCCGCTGTCGGTCTTGCTGTGTTGGATGTCGTTGCGGAAGAAGGGTTGGTCGAGCGCTCACACATCCTCGGCAAGCGGCTGTTCGAGGGGCTCGAGCAGATCAAGCAGCGCTATGAATGTGTGGGTGACGTGCGTGGCAAGGGCCTCTTCATCGGGGTCGAGATCGTCAAGGATCGCCATAGCAAAACGGCCGATAACGAGCTGGGTCACCGGATCGCCAAACAGGCCTTTGCCCGCGGCCTCAATATGAACATCGTGAAGCTGCCCGCCATGGGCGGTGTCTTCCGTATCGCCCCGCCCCTGACCATTTCCGAACAGGAGATCGACCAAGGTCTGGAGATCATGGCGGCCTCGATCGAAGCAGAAGTTTCCGCCGCTTAACTTATCACTCCATCCCCGCCATCGCCTCGGCTATAGAGCAGCGGTTCCAACCCGCATAGCCCGAGACGATGGCCTTCTTTTCCCTGAAATCGATCTTCGCCGCCCTGGCGCTCTTCTGCCTGTTTGCCCCCCCCGCCTCGGCCAAGCCGGAGGTGGAATGCACCCTGATTCAAGAGGCGGCGACGGGCGCGGTTCTGCTGCGCAAGGGCGCCTGCGATCAGCGCTTCAGCCCCTTTTCGACCTTCAAGCTGCCCCTGGCCTTGATCGGCTTCGATGCCGGCATCCTGAGTGATACCCACACTCCGGCCTGGGATTACCGCCCGGAATTTGCTGCCGTCACGAAGGACCGCAAGCGGGTCGATCCGACCATCTGGCTCACAGAATCCGTGCTGTGGTATTCGCGGGAAGTCACCCGCAAGCTGGGGGCAGAGGCGTTTGCGAGCTATATCGCCCGCCTCGATTATGGCAACCGCGATGTCTCGGGCGATCCGGGCCAGAATAATGGCCTGACCCACGCCTGGCTGCGCTCGTCCCTAGTGATTTCACCCGACGAACAGGTCGCCTTCCTGCGCCGGATCGATGCCAAGGCACTGGGCCTGTCGGACAAAGCCTATCAAATGACACTCTCATCCCTGCCGACCTTTCAAGCGGCCGGCGGTTGGAGCGTGCGCGGCAAAACCGGCAGTGGCTGGCATCGCGATGCGGCCGGCAAACCGGACCCGACCCGCCCGCAAGGCTGGTTCATCGGCTGGGCAGAGCGCGGCAGCCGCAAGCTGGTCTTCGCCCGCTTCGAGCGCGGGCAGGAGAAGCTCGATAATTACATGGGCCTCAAGGTCCGGGATGAGTTCCTGAAAGCCCTGCCGACCCTGGTGAAATAGCCGGCGTCAGTCGCCGGCGAAGAACAGCCCCTCGACATCCACCGCCTTCTGCTCGGCCTCGATCTTGACCCAGCCGACGAGGCCGAAACCGTCGCGGACGAGATAAAGATCATCCTGTATCAGCAGGATTTCGAGAGCTTCCTTGGCCTCGATCCGCGCCACGATCGTCTGCAGGTCGCGTTCGGCATAAAGCGTCACCGGGCGCAGCGCTTTGCTCTTGAGGCCGACATAGAGAGCCGGCTGCATGACTTCGGCCAGATCCCCGCCCTTGGAGAGGCAATATTTGCGGCGCTCGGCGAAATAGCTGTTGGCATGACCGCTGGCATAGATGCAGCCATCGCCTGGGATGGCAAAGCGCAGACCCGGCAGGCTGGTCGATTTATCCGGGCTGCCCGGTACCGAGAAGGTGCAAGACGGATCACCGCTGGGCCCCGCATCACAGATGACCGCCATCGCCGCCCCGGCCGGTCCGCCGATCTTCACATCGAACAGATACTCGCCGTAAGTCGCCTCCCGCATGCCGACGAGATACTCCTCCTCGGCCGCCGAAAGCTTGCGTTTCTGCACCAGCCGCCCATCGGTTTCGACCCGGATCTTGAAGAGCTTCAGATCGAGGTCCCGTGTCAGTTTCTGCGGAATCGTCCGGGTATAGGCAGGAGCCGGATTGTCGGCAGCCAGTGCCGGAAGACTGAATAGCAGGGGCAAGACAAGGGCGAAGGGGCGGATCATCATCACTCTCGGGAACAAAAGGTCAGGGCAGAATGTCGATCGGCGTGCCGTCCGGGGCGGAACGCCAGATTTCTTCGATTTCGGCATTGGTGAGGGCGATGCAGCCGAGCGTCCAATCCACCTGCCGATGCCAGGTGCCGAGCCAGCCAAAGCCGTTGCGCAGCCCATGGATCATGATCTCGGACCCCGCCGAAACGCCCCGCGCCTGCGCCGCCGCAACATCGGCCGCATCGGGATAGGAGACTTTCAGCGCCCGGTGATAGTCGCTGCCGGCATTCCGGCTTTCCAGCCGATAGCTACCTTCCGGCGTGAGTCGGTCGCCTTCCTGGCGCTTGCGCCCCATACCGCCGCGCCCGATCGACACCTGATACTCCCGGATCACCGATTGCCCCTGATAGAGCGTCAAGCGATGGCGGGCCTTCTCGATCACGATCCGGTCGGCCTGGGCCTCTGCCGGCAGAGCCGGACGCGTGCGGCGACCGACAAGAAACAGACTGCCGATAAGACCGATCAGAAGCAGAAGAGCGAGGAGCAAGATTGGCGACACGAAACCCTCGGTATCGATTTGAACTAAAGCCGGATCTTAGGCCGGGAAAGCGCTTCTGTCTCTGCCCTCTCTTATCTCCTCTTATCAGAAGACAGCGAGAGAGATCCACATCAACCATCATATCGATTGTTTTAAGTTAAAATTAATCAATTTCTTTATTTCTGTTCTTGCAATGAAAAGATGAATGGAAAATAACTACGCGCCACTCACGGGCGAAAATTAAGAAAATCAACGAGGGGTTCCTCCATCATGAATCGCTTTGCCGCTTTCCATCTGCGGTTCGCCAGCCTCTACGCCATCCTCGGCATGGCGATCGGCATCAGCATGGGCATCCGCCAGGATTTCGCCCTGCAGACCGCCCATGTGCACTTGAACCTGCTGGGCTGGGTCTCGATCACCCTCTATGGCCTGGTGCTGCGCCTTGACCCGTATCTGTCGGGCTGGCTGCCGCTGGTGCAGGTGATCTGCGCCCATGTCGGCGCGCTGGGCATGTTCGCCGGTTTGACCATCATGGTGCTGGTCGATCATCAGACCGCCGATCCCTTCCTGATGGTCGGATCGCTGGCGATGATCACCGCCGCCGCGCTCTTCTCGATCCTCGTCTTCCGCCTCACCCGCCGCTAAGCCAGGGGCTTATCCGATCCTCCCGTTCCCGCTAAGCTTTGCGTAGGGTAACGGGAGGAGATCGGGATGGGGGGCTACGCGCGCCTGCTCTGTATCGACGGCGGCGGTATTCGCGGCGTCATTCCCGCGACCGCGCTGGTTGCCCTGGAAGAGCGGCTGGGCGCACCGATTGCCTCGGGCTTCGATCTGATCGCCGGTACCTCGACCGGTGGGATCATCGCCGCAGGCCTGACTCGTCCCGAAACACCGATGACGGCCGTCGAGATGCTAGACTTCTATCGCCACGACGGGCCGCGCATCTTCGACCGGTCCTTCTGGAAGACCGTGCGGACCGCCGGCGGCGCCATCGACGATAAATATGACGCCCAGGTGCTCGAAGAGGTGCTGGAGCGCTGCTTTGGCGAGGCGCGCCTCTCGGAAACCGGCCCCGCCGAACTGCTGATGACCGCCTATGACATCGAGGCGCGCAATCCGGTCTTCTTCAAAAGCTGGCGGGCACGGGGCCGCGGTCTGGGCGCGGGCGGGCCAGCCGTCGAGAGCTATGATTATCTCTTGAAAGACATCTGCCGGGCAACCTGCGCGGCGCCCACCTATTTCGAGCCGGCCCTAATCAACAACCGGGCCGACGATCGCCACGCCCTCATCGACGGTTCGGTGGTGGCCGCCAACCCGACCATGTGCGCCATCGCCTCGGCCCATCGGCTGTTCCCCGGCGCCAACGGCTTGCTGGTTCTCTCGATCGGTACCGGCCAGCGCCAGGATCCCATTCCTTACGAAAAAGCTCGCAGCTGGGGCCTCGTCGGCTGGGCCCGCCCGATCAGCGACGTGATCCTTGATGCCGTGTCGGACACGGTCGATTATCAGGCGGCCGAGATTGTCGGCGACACCTATTTCCGCCTGCAGATCCCCCTTAATCCCCAGGGCGAAGTGCCAGCCGAAGAAGAGATGCGCCTCGACAATGCCCATCCCCGCAATATCGCCCGCCTGGAAGCCGCTGCCGCGCGCCTTTTGACCGAGCGCGCCGGTATCATCGAGCGTTTCTGCGATCTGCATCGCGCGCTGCCGCGTTTCAACCTCGGCTGGCTAGACGGCCGTGGGGACGGTGTCTTCTAACGGAAACCCCAGTCACGTCTTTGTCCCTGTAGCCTGACCAGGCTTTTTCGCGTTGTCCTTGTTCACCAGTCAAGGAGCGACGCCATGCAAAAGCGGCTGAACGACGAAGACTTCAGGGCGATGACTATGACGGAGGTCATCTGCCTGCTCGCCTTGACGACCATTCTGGCGGCCCCCTTGGGTCTGATCATCATTCGCGCCTCCGCCGGACTTTTCTAAAGCGACCCATAGGTGATGGTCGGGGCTTGCTCCGCCCTTCTGTAAGCGCGATAACACCGGCACTTACGATTTGCCGGGAAGATGACCGATGACCGATATTGCCGCCGCTCTCGCCGATGTGCGCCGCCGGATCGCTGAGGCAGGCGAACAGGCGGGTCGCGCAAAGGATGCGGTTGCCCTGGTCGCGGTCTCCAAAACCCATGATGCCGATGCCGTGCGGGTGGCCTTAGCCGCCGGCCAGCGGATCTTTGGCGAAAACCGCGTGCAGGAAGCCCAGGGCAAATTCCCGGACTTGCAGGCCGAGTTTCCCGATCTCGAACTCCATCTGATCGGCCCGTTGCAATCCAACAAGGTGAAGCAGGCCGTCGCGCTGTTTGATGTCATCGAGAGCCTCGACCGCGAGAGCCTCGCCGATGCGCTTTCCAAGGAACTCGCCAAAAGCGATCGCAAGCTGCAAATCCTGGTGCAGGTCAATACCGGCGAGGAAGAACAGAAGGCCGGGATTCCGCCGCGCGAGGCCGAAGCCTTCGTGAAGCGTGCCCGTGAGGTCCATGGCCTCCCCATCACCGGCCTGATGTGCATTCCGCCGGTCGATGAGGAACCCGCCCTGCATTTCGCCCTGCTGCGCGAGATTGCCGAACGCTGCGGCCTCAAGACCCTTTCCATGGGCATGAGCGGCGATTATGAAGCCGGCATCCGGTTCGGCGCGACCCATGTGCGGGTCGGCAGCGCGATCTTCGGTGCCCGTCCGCCCGTCCAGCCGACCCCGGCCGACTGATGGCCCACCTTGCCCTGGTCGAAGCTGATCTGGCGATCGCCGGGGCCCTAGCCGATGCCTTGCGCGCGGATGGTCACGAAGTGCTGCATGCCCCCGATGGGCAGACGGACCTGCTGATTACTAGCCAGATCAGTGCGATCACGCCGGACGGGCCGCCCGTCTTGGCCATCGTGAATGCCGGCGAGCCTCTGCCTGCCGATGCCGCCGCCTGCCTCGAAAAGCCGGTCCGTATCCCGGCTCTGCTGGAAGCGGTGCAGAAGCTGTTGGCCAAGGCCGATCGCCTGCCCCGCACGCTGGGCGATTTCCGTTTCGCCCCGGCCTTGCGCACCCTCACCCACCCCGATGGCCGCAGCGTCCGCCTGACGGAAACCGAAACGCGCCTTCTGGATAAGCTCGCGATTGCCGGCAGCGACGGCCTCAGCCGCGAAGCCCTTTTGACCGAGGTCTGGGGCTGGCGCGCGGATCTAGAGACCCATACGGTCGAAACGCACCTCTATCGCCTGCGCCGCAAGCTCAAAGCCTGTGGCGGCGAAGGGCTGATCGATCGCAGTGGCCCGACTGTAAAGCTGGCCCTTTAACGCGCCAGGAACTCGGCCGTCGTAATCAATTGGATCGGATTGCCGGGATTATCCCAGCCGCCCCAGACGATATTGTGATGCTGCACAATGCTGGCGGCCGGCAGATGGGCACGATCCGGGCAGGTATGGGCGTCTTTCAGCACAATCGTCCGCACCCCGATCTGCGCGGCCCCCGCCTTCACCGTGGCATCGACGCAATAGTCGGTGGCATAGCCGCCCACGAGGATCCCATCGGCCCCGAGCTCGGCCAAGGTCTTGGCAAGCTCGGTCTGGCGGAAGCCGTCGCAGGATTGTTTGGCGACCACTCGGTCGCCGGGCTGGGGTGCTAGCTCATCAAAGAACTGCCAGCCGAAGCTGCCCTTTTCCCATTCCCCCTCGCCCTCATGCTGAATGAAGATCACCGGCACGCCAGAAGCTCGGGCATGTGTGGCGGCCTTGGCCAGCAGATCGCGGCATTCCTCCAGCCGATAGGCTGGGGTGCCGTCGGCGATGTTGCGCTGAAAATCGATGATGACGAGGGCGTCCATAGTTTCTCTCTCTAGGCCTCGACCCGCAGGCTGCCGCCTTCAATGGCGACGACTTTCACCGGCGACCCGGCGGGCATATCCGGCCCCAGCACGCGCCAGGAGCCATCGCCTTCGCGCGCCCGGCCCACCCCGCCGACAATGGCGTCGGTCAGAATCAAGGTCTGACCGATCAGGCTGGTGCCGCGTTCGTTCAGCACCGGTGCCGGCCCCTGGCGTGCCGCAACGACACGGGCCAGCAGAATGGCGGCCACGGTAAAGACGGCAAAGATCGCCAGCTCGCCCGCCAAGCTGAGGCCTGGGATCAGCCAAGCGATCAGACCAGTCGCAATCCCCGCCAGGCCAATCCACAAGAGATAGACCCCCGGCAACAGCATTTCGGCTGCCATCAGCAGGATGCCACCCGCGAGCCACGCCCAGGCCGGAACCGATCCATCACCAAAAGGCATGAGAATTCCCTTGAAGGTTGCGTCGAAGATTGCCTGAAGGATAACAGCCCCGATGTTCCATAGGGCCTCGATGATGTCGCTCACTTCCAGGGGCCACCCTGGCTTGCCTGGGCCGTGCCGCTTTGCTTCAGAAGCTCGGTGAGGCCGCCGAGGCTGCCCAGCACGCCGGTGACTTCCAGCGGCATGAAGACGGTCTTTTGATTGGGTGAGTTCGCAAAAGCGGTCAGGGATTCAACGTACTTCTGGCCGATGAAATAATTGATCGCCGACACACCCTGACCCGAGGAAGCTTCCGCCACCATCCGGATCGCCTTGCCTTCGGCCTCGGCTTCACGCTCACGCGCCTCAGCATCCCGATAAGCGGATTCGCGCCGGCCTTCAGCCTGAAGGATCGCCGATTGTTTCTCGCCTTCCGCCTTCAGGATGGCAGCCTGGCGGACACCTTCGGCTTCCAGAATCAAAGCGCGGCGCTCGCGTTCGGCCTGCATCTGGCGGCCCATGCTGTCGATCAGATTCTGCGGCGGCTGGATATCCTTGATCTCGATACGGGTGATCTTGATGCCCCAGGGGCTGGTCGCGGCATCGACCACGGTCAGCAGTCTGTCATTGATCCGGTCGCGCTGGGACAGCAGCTCGTCGAGGTCGAGGGCGCCCATCACGGTACGGAGGTTGGTCATTACAAGGTTGAGGATCGCCTGATGCAGATTGCGCACCTCATAAGCAGCCTTGGCGGCATCCAGCACCTGATAGAAGACCACGCCATCGGCCTTCACCATGGCGTTATCCTTGGTGATGACCTCCTGGCTCGGCACATCCAGCACAGTTTCGCGCATATCGATGCGGGCGCCGATGCGGTCGATCAACGGAATGATGAGGGTGAGGCCCGGCTTCAGGGTGACGGTGTAGCGCCCGAACCGCTCCACCGTATATTCCTGGCCCTGCGGCACCGCCTTGATGCCCATGAAAACGAAGATGACGACCAGCACAACCAGTGCGATCAGCGGTTCCAGCATAACGGCCTCTTTTTCTCTCAACCAACCTATCCTGCGACTATAGCGCGGTTGACGCCGGAAGGCGCCATCGGCATCGTGCGCTCGAAACACGCCTATCCGGGTCAGCTTGAAAGGAACCGCCATGCCGAGTCGTTATTGGGTCGTCGGGGGTGAATATACCGACACCGCTTTCACCAACGTCGTGGCGGGCACCGAGGAAGAGCATATTGGCCCCTTCGACACCTATGAAGACGCCAAGGGCGTCTGGCAGACCAAGGCCTGGTCGACGGTGGATACCGCCACCCGCCGCTATCGCATCGTCGAGGAACCCGGCCCCAAGAAGCCCAAGCGCTATTGGGTCGTCGGCGGCGAATATATCGACACCGGCTTCCGTCAGCTGGTTGCCGGCGCGGCTGAAGAGCGCATCGGCCCGTTCGATACCTACGAGGATGCCCATGCCGCCTGGCAGAAGGCCGCCTGGGCTAGTGTCGATACCGCGACCAAGCGCTACCGCGTCGTCGAAGAAACCGCCGTCTAAGCTGGCTGGGTGAAAGCGTCCCGGATTTTTCGGTCCGTCGCAAAATGGCTGGTGGTCCTGGGTATCTGGACCACCATAGCCGTTTTGGCCGTCGTTGCGTTTTTTGCCCTGCAACTGCCGGACATCGACGATCTCCTGGCCGATGACCGCAAGCCGGGCGTGACCCTGCTGACCCGCGACGGCAAGGTCTTCGCAAATGCCGGCGATTTCTACGGCACGCCCTTCACCATTGCCCAGCTACAACCCCATACTCGTGATGCCATCCTGGCGATCGAGGATCGGCGGTTCTATAGCCACTTCGGCCTGGATGTAATCGGCCTTGGGCGCGCGGTTTTCGTCAATCTGATCCAAGGACGCTCGGCCCAGGGTGGCTCCACCATCACCCAGCAGGTGGCCAAGAATGTCTTCTTGACGCCCGAGAAGTCCCTCAAACGCAAGATCCAGGAAGCCCTGCTGGCCCTGTGGTTGGAGCGCAAGTTCAGCAAGGACCAGATCCTCGGGATCTATCTCAACCGGGTCTATATGGGCGCCGGCACCTATGGCATCGATGCCGCTTCCCAGCGCTATTTTGGCAAGCCCGCGACCAAGCTCAGCCTGTATGAAAGCGCAGTGATCGCCGGTCTCGTGCAGGCTCCGACTCGCCTCAATCCCGTGAATTCCCCGCAAGCCGCCGCCAATCGCGCCCGCATCGTATTGCGCGCCATGGTCGCCGGCGATTTCATCGATGAGAATACGGCGGCCGCTGCTGCCCGCGAGGAACTGATCCTCAACCGCGTCGCCGTCGCCCGCCCCGGCCGGCATTTTGCCGATTGGGTGAGCGAGCGGATTTCGAGCCTCGTCAGCCCCGACCAGGATCTGGTGGTCGTCACCACCTTGAACGGCAATCTCCAGCGCCGCTCGGAAGACCGGGTGGAATTCCTGCTCTCGGCCGAAGGCGCCAAGCGCAAGGTCGGCGAAGGGGCGGCCATCCTGCTGGACCGCAGTGGCGGCATCCTCGCCATGGTCGGCGGACGCTCCTACGGTACTAGCCAGTTCAACCGTACCACCGCCTTGCGCCAGCCGGGCAGCGCATTCAAGCCGCTGGTCTTCCTCGCCGCCCTTGAACGAGGCATGAGCCCGTCGAGCCTAGTGCTAGATGCGCCGATCAAGATCGGCACCTGGGCGCCAGAAAACTATACCCGCCGCTATCATGGCGAAGTGACCTTGGCCGATGCCCTGGCAGAATCCTTGAATACCGCGACCGTGCGTCTGGCCCAGGAGGTCGGGATCAAGAATGTCATCGCGCTGGCCCGACGCCTCGGCCTCTCCTCGCCCCTGCCCGCCAATCTCGCGACCTCGCTGGGCGCCGGCGAGGTCTCGTTGCTGGAGCTGACCGGTGCCTATGCCATGGTCGCGGCCGGCGGCGGTGCCATAGAACCCTATGGCATACTTGAGATCCGCAACCGCGCCGGCCAAGTGCTGTGGCAGAAGCCTTCGCCCCGCAGCCCGGAGATTGTCGTCGAGCCCGCCAAGATGGCCGAGCTCGATTTGATGCTGCAGGAAGTCGTGCGGCGCGGCACTGGCAAAGCGGCCCAGGCTGCCGGCGGTATTGTGGCCGGTAAGACCGGCACGACCTCGGATTATCGTGACGCCTGGTTCATCGGCTATAACGAGGATCTGATCGGCGGCGTCTGGCTCGGCAACGACAATGCCAGCCCGATGGACAAGGTGACCGGCGGCGACCTGCCCGCCAAGCTCTGGGGCAGCCTGATGGGGAGCGATTAGGGCTCGGACCTTACCGCATGACAAAGAAGAGGCCAGCCTTGCCCTCGTACGATCCTGCACTCATGTTTGCACTGTCGAAAAAGGCGGACAGGTTTGGTTAGCCCTGTCGCCCCTCCTAAGGGGTTCTGTCTGGCTTAAGCCAAGACCCGCGGCCTTGAACGTCCCGCATCCTGTGGGGCGCAACAAAGGACGTGGACCATGCAACAGCAGATTTCCATCATCACTCTCGGCATCACCGACCTCGCACGCTCCAAGCGATTCTATGGCGACGGGTTCGGCTGGCAGCCGGTCTTCGAGAATGGCGAGATCGTCTTTTACCAGATGAACGGCTTTGTCCTCGGGACCTGGTTCGGCCATCTCCTGGAAGGCGACATGCAGCGCCCGGGCCTGATGCAGCCAGGGACCTTTGCGTTGGCCCATAATGTCGCGAGCCAGGAAGCGGTCGATGAAACCATCGCTCGCCTCGCCCAATTTGGCGGAAAAGTCCTGCGGCCGGGCGATGCCCCGCCCCATGGCGGTTATCGCGGCTATATCGCCGATCCCGACGATCACGCCTGGGAAATCGCCTGGAATCCGGCCTGGAAAATCGATGCCGCGGGCCATGTAACCTTCGGCCTCTGATACGCAGCCTTGCGCAGTCGGGGCTTCACGGTTATTGCAGCCTGATGTCCCTGCTGCGCGACCTCCATCTCGCTATCACTTTCCTGACCCGAATTCCGCTGCCGCCGCTGGCGAGACTGGAACCCGGCGCCATGACCCGCGCGCTGCGTCTGTTTCCTTTGGTGGGGGCCGGAATCGGCGCCGGTATTGGGCTGCTTTATTGGGGTCTGACGTCCACCGGTATTCCCACGACCCCCGCCGCCTGGATCGCCATTGCAGCCGGCCTCGCCCTGACCGGTGTCCTGCATGAAGACGGGCTCGCCGATACTGCCGACGGGTTTGGCGGCGGGAAGGATCGGGAGGCCAAACTCGCCATTCTGCGCGACAGTCGGATCGGCGCCTATGGCGCGGCCGCCCTGGTGGTGTCGCTGGGGCTCAAAGCCAGCTTGGTGACGGGGTTCGAGGGAAAGGCAGCCGTAGCCGCCCTGGCGCTCTGCGAAGGTGTCAGTCGGGCGGCCATGCCCTGGATGATGCGCCTGCTGCCACCCGCCCGTAGCGACGGCGTCGCCGCCAGTCTGGAGCCGATGGGTGCCGGCGTGCTGATCCCCGCCAGTGCCATCGCAGTCGCTCTAATCCTGATGCTGGCACCGGCCAAAGCCGTGCCCCTCACTATCGCCTTCGTTATCGCTCTCCTGGCCATGCGGATCCTCGCCAGGCGCCAGATCGGCGGCTTCACCGGCGACGTCCTAGGCGCGACCCAGCAGGTCATCCTGCTAGCGATGCTGACCCTGCTGGCAGTGCCCTCATGAGCATCACCCGCTTCTGGTGGCTGCGTCATGGTCTGGTCGATGGGCCGCGCGGCTGCATCCATGGGCCGAACGCCCCGATCCATAAACCTGAAGCCTGGGTCACGAACGGCCTGAAGCGCCTACTGCCCACCCAGGCCCTGTGGCTCGCGAGTCCGGCCGAGCGCGCCCGCCAGACCGTGAAGGCCTTGACCCACAGCCGGCCGATGGTACTGCCGACCCTGATGGAGCAGGATTTTGGTGCCTGGACTGGCCGGTCGCACCGCGACTTGGAGGCAGAAAATCCCGAGGGCTATCGGGCTTTCTGGCAAGATGCCGCCGGCAATATCCCGCCGGGGGGGGAAAGCTTTGCCGATCAATGCCGACGCGTCGCAATGGCGGTCGAGGCCTTGGCGGGCGAACATGCCGGCATGGATCTGATCGCCGTCGCCCATTCCGGCACCATCCGCGCCGCCCTGGCTCAGGCGCTCGACCTAACCCCGGCAGCGGGATTGAGCTTTGTCCTTGATCCGCTATCCCTGACTAGACTGGACCTTACCCCCGGCGGGTGGCGGGTGGTCACCGTCAATGTCACGGTTCAGCTTCCAGGGCTGTAGCCCTGGCCCCAAGGCGGCAGGCCAAGCGACATAGGCATTGACAAGCAGGCGAGAATCACGCTACTTCGCCGCCGTTGCCGCTTTAGCTCAGTTGGTAGAGCACGTCATTCGTAATGATGGGGTCAGGTGTTCGAGTCACCTAAGCGGCACCACTTTTCCTCGCATTGACCTAGACCATCCGATGGTCCAAAATTCTCCGACGACGCGTCTGGAGGGGTGCGATGCAAATTTCCGTCAGCGAAGCCAAGGCTCATCTGACCGATCTCGTGAAACGTGCCGAGGCCGGAGACGAGATTATTCTCACCCGCCACGGGCAGCCCGCCGTGCGGCTTGTCCCGGTCGGAGCCGCCCTGACATCGGAAGAAAAGGGCAGTATCATCGCGCGGATTCAAGCGGAAGCAGCGTCAAAGCGCGCCGCAGGCCTCATTCCGGACGGCGCCAGTGCAGCCCGCAGCCAGGACTTTCTCTACGGCGAAGACGGTTTGCCCGATTGATCGTCGTCGACACCTCAGCCCTGATCGCCATCCTTCAGATGGAAGCTCGATCAGCAGAGTGTGCCGCGGCTCTTCAAGCGGAGAACCATATATTGCTGTCTGCCGGTACCATGGCAGAGGCATTGATAGTCGCAGGTCAGCGTAATCTGACCGAACAATTGACGTCCCTGATCGACGAAATCGGCGTCGAGATAGTCCCGGTAACCGAGGCCATTGCCTATCGCGTCGCGGAAGCCTATGCCCGCTGGGGTAAGGGCAATCACCCTGCACGCCTTAACCTTGGCGACTGCTTTGCCTATGCTGTGGCCAAGGAACATGGTTGTTCGTTGCTGTATGTCGGTGACGACTTCAGCCAGACCGACGTCGACGCCCTTCGCTAATCCTCGATCTTCCTGCCCAGACGCCCGGCGAGATCCTGCACGAATTGCCAAGCCGTGCGGCCCGAGCGCGCGCCGCGGGTGACGGTCCATTCGACCGCTTCGGCGTGCAGCTGTTCGACCGGGATATCGAGCCCATAGCGGACAGCGTACCCTTCGATCATCGCGAAATAGGTTTCCTGATCGCAAGCATGGAAACCGAGCCACAGGCCGAAACGGTCCGAGAGCGAGACTTTCTCCTCGACCGCTTCGCCGGGATTGATGGCGGTCGAGCGCTCGTTCTCGATCATCTCGCGCGCCATCAGGTGTCGGCGGTTGGAGGTCGCATAGAGCAGCGCATTGGCCGGCCGGCCTTCGATGCCGCCCTCCAGGATAGCTTTCAGCGATTTATAGGTATTGTCGCCGCTGTCGAAGGAGAGATCGTCGCAGAAGAGCACCGCGCGCCGGGGACTGGCCCGTAGCACGCTCAAAAGGCGCGGCAGGCTCGGAATATCCTCGCGATGCACCTCGATGAGGGCGAGGCTCCCGGGCTTTTCGGCGTTGATCTTGCCGTGGATCGCCTTCACCAAAGACGATTTCCCCATCCCGCGCGAGCCCCAGAGCAGGGCGTTATTGGCCGGGAGGCCGGCGGCGAACCGCTCGGTATTTTCCAGCAGGATATCGCGCACCCGCTCGATCCCGCGCAGCAGCGAAAAATCGACTCGGCTGACCTTGGGTACCGGTTCCAGCCAATCCCCCTCGGCATGCCACACGAAAGCATCGGCGGCGGCGAGATCATTGACCTTGGCGGCCGGGGGCGCGAGACGCTCCAGCGCATCGGCGATACGGGTCAAGAGCGGCTGCAGCGGATGAGCTTCGGTCATGAACGGCGGTCCTCGAACTAAGGGGCCGCCATGCAAGCATCCGGGTGGGGGTAAGGGCAAGGGTCTAGGGCATCAATAAAGTGAGACCCGCACCCGCTTGCCGTTGATCATCAGATCTTTGAACTTGGGCTCCACGGTCTCGACGCTCTGGATATCTTCGGTCGGCACGCCTGGACGGCTCGTGACATACGATTCTGTCTGTTGATCTTCCGCTTCCGAAAAGACCGAGCCGCCATGCACCCATTCCTCGCCGCGCTTCTTCAGGATGTACCCTTGGCCGAGATTGACCACCTCGACTTGGCCGTCCCCATCGAGATCCTGCAGTAACAGCCGGCACACGCGTGTCGGCATGCAGTGATAAGGCTCCTTAAACGTGCTGGCGACGCCTTCGGGAACCGTTGCCCCCACCGGCCACACGACTTGCAGTTCGAGGGGCTTTGCACGTGTTTCCTGCGGGTTCATCTCCGGAATCGGGTCTTGCAGGACGCCGATAAGAGCGATGAGTGGCAGCAGCATCGTTACCGTGCCTTCCGGCAGCCAAAGACCGGGACGAAAATGAACGATCCAAGCCCTTACCGATGCCAGCAGCACGCTGGTGGTGATCAAGCAGATGTGCAGATACCCCGTCTGCCATCCGTTCCGGGCGATCGCCTGCCCCAGCAACCAGCCGGCCAGCAGAACCATCGGCAGGGTCGCAAGACGGCTGAGCTTGGTCAGGAGGCCCGGCTCCTTACGGGTTCCTGCCGCGAATAGCAGGCTGGCGGCGATAACGGACAGGCCCGCAGCAGCCGTGATTAGACTATCGAGCTGCTGGCTGCTCAGAAACAGCACGACGCCGACTAAGATCACGCCCAGGACCAGCAGAAGCGGCAGCAGGAGCGCCCAGAAGCGGCGGACCAGCGGCTCGGCCCATTCTTCCCAGGCCAGCAGCAGCGCCACGGTAGCCCCGATGCAGAGCATCGGCACATGAGTCGCGTCACCAAACAAGGAACGCGACAGGGCATTCCCCTCCAGGAGGCCGCCCAGCAGCAGCAGACCACCCCAAAGAACGCCAACGGCCAGGAGGCCTGCGCCAAGGCCCGCAAGGCCACGCAAGAGGGCACCGCGCAACACCATGGCGATACGCTCCACCCAAGTTTTGAAAGGGACCCACGGCCAGGCTGCCACCAGCAGAGGCAGAGCCAGGAAAGCGGCACAGATGACCGGCAAGCCGTGCAGGCCAAGCGTCTCAGCCAGGACGCCCAGTCCCGCCACCGCCGCTATATAGAGCGCCACCCCACCCGCCAGGGCCGCTGCCATCAGAGCGGATGACGGCACGATCAGCAGGCCCAGCCAGATCGGGAAAATGAAGGAGATCACCCGCAAGCTGGCGAAATAATCCGCCGTGAAAAAAGGTTCAGCAGGGCCACCAGAAAACCAGGGCAGCAGACTTGCCGCCACGCCGAGATAAAGCGGCAGCAGGAGAATCAGGACGCGATAAAAGCGAGCCCGGGTTTGGGAGGGGGCAACGACATCGGTCTCCATCCTCCTTAAACCGCCCCTCCGGCCATCGCCTTAGCCGGCCACGGAAGGGCGTTGAGGACGTCCCCGATCAGCTTGTCAGCATCGGCGCCGTCAGGATAGGTGAAGCGGATCTTCACAACCCAAGGGCTGCCTTCGTTGCAGAAGAGATAGACCCGCGAACCAAGGCCCGGGCCCCGGTAATCGGCATATTGCCCGGGAATGGTCCAGCCGTTCTTATGCACGGCCGCCCCATGATCGCGCCCGGGCGTGTAAGAGGGGTTGGCCTCAAGAACCTGAGACTTCACCTCGTCGAAATGCTGCCGGCAACGCGCGGCAGCGTTCGTGCCCGGCCGGCTACCCGCCAGGGCGGGATAGACATAAATGCTTAAAAGCGGCGACGGCTCGGCCCCTGTCAGCCGATAGTTCGCCGACATATCGGCCCCGGCCGGATCGAACTTCAAAAGAACCGCCCGGCCGAAACCGACCAGCTCCTTGGGAAACACCATACCCGACGCATCTTGGCGATAATCGCCGCGTGCCTCGATCACGGTCACTTTCGAAGCCATAGCCGCATTGGTCGTCGGCTTAGGCGCGCTATTTGCTGTGCCTTGACCGCTATCGGTCTGACAGGCCGCCAGTCCGACCATCAGGGGAGCGGCCAGAAGCCAATTCCGCAGTGCCATCATCCGCATCGCCATCCTCCCCGCATTCAAGACGGACAGCATGCAACTTGCGATGGCGGCGCGTCAAACGCTGCTAGCCGCGCTTTTCTTTGAAGTGCACCGGCTTTGGCATTTCGGCCCAGGCCGAGACGATCCAGCCCGGAACGGGCGTCCCTCGGTTCATGCGAGTCGAAACGCTATCGATCGCGATCTTAACGAAGCCCGCATATTCGAGGCCATGGCGCAGCACATCTCCGCCATGGGCATAGCGGTGGCCCTCGTGCAGCTCGTAAGGCACGGCGGGGTCCTTGGTCGCCTCGGTCGTAAAGAGCAAAAGCCCGCCGGGCCGCAAGGAGCGCCGGGCTGCCGCGAAGAAGGGCCCGAGGTCGCCGAGATAGACCAGCACATCGGCGGCATAGATGAGATCGGCGCCGCGCACGCCCTGGGCCTGCATCCAGGCGACCGCCTCGCCCACCGCCAGCGCATCATATTGGCCGCGCGCCCGGGCCTGCTCGATCATCTTGGGCGAAAGATCGACCCCGATCAGCCGCTGGGCAAGCGGACGGAAATAAGGTGCCGCCAAGCCGGTGCCGCAGCCAATATCATAGGCGCAGTCGAATTTGCGATCCGGCGCCACGGCCTCGGCGAGCTTGGCGAGCTGGGTTGGCCCCTTATATTCCAGGCTCTTAATCAGTTCGATATCGAAACGACCAGCATAATCGTCGAAGAGCTGGGCGACATAGGCGGGCGGCGGCGCCGGCGGGGCGGGGTCGGCACCGCAGAGCGCCAAGGCCAGGGTCGCGCCATGGCGGTCTTCGGGGTCAAGTTCCAGGCAGTGATCATAGGCATCGATGGCGTCATCGATCTTGCCGGCGGCACGCTGCGCCTCGCCCAGGGCATACCAGAGGCGGGGATCGTCATCGATCACCTCGACAGCCTCGGTCAGCAATTCGATGGGATCTTCGCCGGCCTTGACCATCGCGGCCGCAAGATCGAGCACCAGTTGCGGATCCTCGGGCTTCTCGTCCAGCAAACCATCTAGAATATCGGCTGCCTCGCTGCCATTGCCGTTGTTGGTGAGTCCAAGGGCGAGGTTGCGACGGAAGGAGAAGTTATTCGGCTCCAGCTCCACCGCTTTTTGCAAATATGGCAGGCCTTTTTCGACCTTGCCGGCTTCCATTAAGGCAACGCCGACGTTCGACCACAGCAAGCCGCGATCCGGCGCCTGCTTCACCGCCCGGACAAAGACATCGACCGCCGCCTGAGCTCGACCGGACTGCCGCAGCGCGACACCATAGGCAGCAAGGACACCGGGGTTGTCGGGATCGAGTTCGGCGAGTTCCCCCAAGGTCTTCAGGGCCGGGGCAATCTCCCCCGCTTCCATCTGGGTGGTACCCAGCGCATGCAACGCCTCGCCATAGCCGGGCGCCAGATTGACCGCATTCTCATATTCGGCGATCGCCATCGCGAGAGCCCCGCCCATCCGATAAGCCCGGCCCAACGCCATGCGCAGCGCTGGATTATCGGCCCCGACGGCCAGCGCCTGTTTCAGGCTCTCGATCGCCTTGCGGGGATCGTCCTTTTCGATCAGCACCAGACCCAGCAAGTAGTGCGCCCCGGACAGACGCTTGTCCGCCCGGATCAGCGCACGGCATTCGGCGGCGACGGCATCGAGATTGCCGGCGGCATAATCGTCGAAAGCCTTCTTCAGGCGCGGGGCAAGGTCTGCGGACATCTCAGCCTTTGGCGTGTTTCACGAGGCGCTCGACCGCCTGATCCAACATGCCGTCGGATTTGCAGAAGCAGAAACGGATGAGGTTGGTCGGCGGTGCGCTGTCATAGAAGGCGCTGACCGGAATGGCAACCACCCCCGCGGTTTCGATCTGCTTCAGGCAGAAGTCCGAATCGGAAAGACCCAGGCCCGGCTCAAGCTCGCAGATCAAGAAATAGGTGCCATCGCCGGGCAGAACCTTGAAGCCGGCCTCTTTCAGACCGGCAGCCAGCCGCTCGCGTTTGCCCGCCATATCGGAGGCCAGCGTATCGAAATAGCTAGCATCCTTGGCCAGGCCATAGGCGACGGCATGCTGCAGGTTGGGCGGCGTCGTGAAGGTCAGGAGCTGATGGGCCTTGCCGATGGTCGCAATCAGGTCCTGCGGACAAGTGAGATAACCGACCTTCCAGCCGGTCAGCGAGAAGGTCTTGCCGGCCGATCCGATGCGGATCGTACGCTCGGCCATGCCCGGCAGGCTCATCAGCGGCACATGCTTCTTCGCGCCGAAGGCCAGATGTTCGTAGACCTCGTCGCAGATGGCGTAAGTGTCGTGCGCCTTGACGAGATCGGCGATCAGGGTCAGTTCAGCCAGGCTGAAGACCTTGCCGGTCGGGTTCATCGGAGTATTGAGCAGGATCGCCTTGGTCTTAGGGCCAAAGGCGGCGCGAAGCTTCTCTTCCGGGATCGACCAGTCGGGCGCTTCCAGGCGCACGAAAACCGGCGTGCCGCCGGCTTGGCGCACGACCGGGGCGTAAGTGTCATAGAGCGGCTCGAACAGGATCACTTCATCACCCGGCGCGACCAGCGCAAAGATCGAGGCGGCCAGGGCTTCGGTCGCGCCCGAGGTCACCACCACCTGGGTCTGCCAATCGACATTGATGCCATAGAAGCGCTTGTTGTGGGCGGCCACCGCCTGACGCAGTTCCGGCACACCCAGCATCGGGGGATATTGATTGGCCCGGTCGCTCAAAGTTTCCTGCGCCCGCGCCACCACATCTTCAGGCCCATTGCCGTCTGGAAATCCCTGCCCCAGATTAAGAGCACCCGTTTCGCGGGCTAATCTCGACATGACTTCGAAGATCGTGGTGCCAGAGACGGCAAGCAGCGGATTGGTCGATTTCACGCGATTAAGGCCCTTCTGCCCGATTATTGCCACGTCACCGCCGCAATGCGTTGCAGCGATGTGACTCTGCAGCAGCTTTTTAGCGGGTTTTGCCGCCGGGCGCTTAGAAAAGCTGGACGCTCTTCACGCTTCAAGCTAATTGTGCCCTCGTGCCGCTTTTGACCGCCGAGTATATTTTAGGTGGGCGATGAGCGTTTTGGATCAACGGATAACAAAAGGGTGAAAACCATGAGTGCAAAACTGACCGTTGCTGCCTTGGCCCTGGCCCTCGGCGCTTCTTTCTCCGCTTCGGCCCAGACCGGCGTGTCGTTCGACAAGCTGCATGAAGGCGCCCAGAGCTCGGGCGTTTGCATTGCCCCGCTCAGCGCTCCGGCCGAAGACAAGGTTGGCCTGATCGCCGCCAAGGCCGCCGATGCGACCTGGACCGTCGGTGGTGTGCTGGACCGCGAAAACACCGTCCGCGGTGCCGCTCGCGTCCAGGCCTACTCGCTGGGCTGCAAGGCTGACCCGGTCGTTTCGGCCGTGAAGTACTACGACGACAACACGAAGTAATCTCGTCCCGCGTTTGCGGGGCAAGACCCATAGAAACGCGGCCCTTTGCAAAAAGGCGCCGCGTTTTTTTCGGCCTCTGATCGGCCTTAAGCAGCGCAAGGCGCGGTAGGCTATACACGGGAGTCTAATTTTGGATGCGATGATCTGGCTGGCCGCCCTGATGGGATTGGTCGAAGGTTTGACCGAGTTTCTGCCCGTCTCCTCCACCGGTCATCTGATTCTGCTAGGCGATCTACTGGGCTTCCAGGGTCCGCCGGGCAAGGTCTTCGAAATCGTCATCCAGCTGGGCGCCATCCTTGCCATCGTCGTGCTGTACTGGAAGAAGCTCTTCGGCGTGTTGCTGGCTGCCCCGAAAGATCCGGCCGCCCGCCGCTTCATCATCGCGATCCTGGTGGCCTTCCTGCCGGCCGCTGTCATCGGCGCTGTCGCCAATAGCTTCATCAAGAGTGTGTTGTTCTCCCCTTGGGTGGTCGCGGTCGCGCTGATTGTGGGCGGTATCGCGATCCTGGTGATCGAACGTCTCAGCCATAAGCCGCGCTTCTTCGCGGTTGAAGAGCTGCCGGCCGGCATGGCGCTCAAAATCGGCTTCATCCAGTGCCTGGCGATGATCCCGGGCGTCTCGCGCTCCGGTGCCACCATCCTCGGCGCCCTCGTCATGGGGGTCGAGCGCAAGACGGCCGCGGAATTCTCCTTCTTCCTCGCGATCCCGACCATGCTGGGGGCCGCGGTCTATAGCCTCTATAAGTCGCGGGCCGAGCTGGCTTTCGATGGCATGACCCTGGTCGCCGTCGGCTTCATCGTCGCCTTCGTGACGGCGCTGGCCGTCGTCAAGTTCGCCGTGGGCTTCATCGCCCGCCACGGTTTTGGCCCGTTTGCTTGGTATCGTATCGTCCTGGGGGCATTGATCCTGGGCATCCTCGTCGCCCGCTGAATCCTGTCTTACCCCGCTTGATCCGTCTGGGGAACGATGCCATCTAGGTAGAGAAGGTCGAAATGCCGCTCTTGGGTTTCGATCAGGGCTTTATCCGCTTGGCCCAGCTCTATCCGCTCGCTTCGTGCAAGGAGACGGTTCTTCGATGACGCGCCTGACATTAGCCAATTCGCCGCTGCTCTTGGGTTTTGACCATATAGAGCGGACACTCGACCGGATCGCAAAATCCGCCAGCGAAGGCTATCCCCCCTATAACATCGAGCAGGTCGGCGAGGACCGGCTCAGGATTACCCTTGCCGTCGCCGGCTTTTCCCGCGACGATCTGGTGATCCAACTGGAAAACAACCAGCTTGTGATCCGAGGCAAGCAGCAGGACGATCCTAATCGGGTTTACCTGCATCGCGGGATCGCCGCCCGACAGTTCCAGCGCTCGTTCGTGCTGGCGGAGGGGGTGGAGGTTACCGGAGCCGAACTCGATAACGGCCTCTTGCATGTCGACCTGCGCCTGCCGCTCCCCGATGCTCGGGTGCGGACGATAGAAATCAAGGCGCCTGCCAAATCGTCGAAATCCGCCAAGACGGTGGACCTAGACGACAGCAGCCGCTAAACGCCAGGAAGGAGAGGCAGCTATGATCCAGATTGACCGGCAAGCTCAATTGTCGTCCCAGGATTTCGCCGGACTCGGACTGAATGTCCTGGCTTACGTAAAGCCCGTCGAACATGAAGGCCAGGATGCTTACGCGGTGCATACCGCTGACGGCCAACCCGTCGCGATCGCCAGCACGCGTGACCTGGCCCTGGCCTTGATTCGCCAGCATGACCTGGAACCCGTCGACGCCCACTGAAACCTCAACGGTTTCTTGAGACGATAAAAAAGGGGTCGACCAACCGGTCGACCCCTTTTTCGTGACCTATCGCCGCAATCAGGCGGTGAGCGAACGCAAAGCCCGCTCGACCACCGTGACCCGGGCCAGCGTCGCCGGACCATTGGCGAGATCGACGGTCAACCCATCAATCAGCTTCACGGCATCGGCGTTTTCAGTGACCAGCCCTTCGACGCCGCCCTCATGACGGATCGCCTTGATGGCGATGGTCTGCTGACCGCGCGCCAGATCGTCGAGCAGACCTGCCGCCGCCTGTCGCGCCCAACCGTCACCGGTCGGGAGGGAGGCTGCGATGGCCCGCACCGTCTCGAACCCGAAGCGCTGGCCGACTTGGCTGTAGATCGAGCCCGCCTCTTCCACCGGCACGCCAGCCGCCTCGGCAAGACCCAGCACATTCAAGGTCCCCACCAGACGCACGAAGCGCATGACCGAGGCTGCGAGATCGGCCGGAACGCTCGCCGGGGCTTCCAGCGGACCTTCGCCGCGCTGAATACCGTCGAGCAGGCGACCGATCGGACCGGACATCGCGGCCAGGGCTTCTGTGATATCGGACGGCAGCTTCTGGCTGACGAGCCAACGGATGGCGGTCGCTAGAGCCTTCTGGATCGCGACATAGAAGTCGAGCTGGACCTTGGCTTCGACCTTGCCGTCCAACGCCTCGATCCCCGCCCAGATGGCCGGAAGACCGAAGAGTTCGCGGGCCAAGACATAGGCCCGCGCCAGACGCGGCGGGGCCATGCCGGTATCGGCGGCAAGTTCGGTGATAAGGCCCATGCCGCCACGATTGAGAATCTCGTTGGTCAGCGAGGTCGCGATGATTTCGCGCTTCAACCCATGGCGGTTGATGGTATCGGCATAACCGCTTTGCAGCGGACCCGGGAAGTAGGCCGCGAGATCGCCCTTCAGCACCGCGTCATCCGGCAGATCGGATGGCAGCAGGCTGTTGTAGAGCGCGATCTTGGCCCAGGCGATCAGGACCGCCAGTTCCGGGCGCCACATCGGCAGGCTCGCCGCCCGCCGCTGATCGAGCTCGTTATTGGTCGGCAGGCTTTCCAGCACACGGTCGAGCGCGACCTCTTTTTCGAGGCGCACCATCATGCGGCGGGCGGTCTCGACGAACTCGTGCCCTTCGTGCTGGGCGGACGACATCGCAAAGGTCTGCAGGTAATTGTCGCGCAGCACCAGATGGCAGACCTCATCGGCCATCGAGGCCAGCAGCTTGTCGCGGCTGGGGATATCGAGATCGCCCTTCTGCACCGGTTCGGACAGCAGGATCTTGATATTGACCTCGTGATCCGAGCAATCGACACCGGCCGAATTATCGATGGCGTCGGTATTGATGCGACCGCCATTGCTGGCGACCTCCAGGCGGCCCTTCTGGGTGACGCCGAGGTTCGCGCCCTCGCCGATCACCTTGGCGCGGATCTCACGACCATCGATGCGCAGGGCATCATTGGCGCGGTCACCCGCCTGCAGATGGGTTTCTTCGGTCGCCTTGATATAGGTCCCGATACCGCCGAACCAGATGAGGTCCACCTGGGCCCGCAGCATCGCTTGGATCAGTTCGCTCGGCGGCACGGTATCGCGATTGATGCCGTAAAGTTCCTGCACTTCTGCCGACAGTTTGATCGTCTTGGCCGAGCGATCATAGATCGTCCCGCCCTTGGAGATCAGAGATTTGTCGTAATCCATCCAGGTGGTGCCGGGCGTCGTGAAGAGGCGCTTGCGCTCCACGAAGGATGTCGCCGCATCCGGATTGGGATCGACGAAGATATGCATATGGTTGAAGGCGCCGACGAGTCGCAGGTTCGGGGAATGGATGAGACCATTGCCGAACACATCGCCCGCCATATCGCCAATGCCGACGACAGTGATCTGATCCTTGGACAGATCGATCCCGGCTTCGCGCAGATGGCGTTCGACCGCGATCCAGGCACCCTTGGCGGTGATGCCGAGGGCTTTGTGGTCGTAACCAGCCGAACCACCCGAGGCGAAGGCGTCATCCAGCCAGAAGCCATAGTCGCGGCTAATGCCATTGGCGATGTCGGAGAAGGTCGCCGTGCCCTTGTCGGCGGCGACGACCAGATAGGGATCGTCCGCATCATGACGCACGACGTTCGAGGGTGGCACGATGGCGCCTTCGACGCGGTTGTCGGTGATGTCCAAGAGGCCGCGCATCAGGGTCTTGTAGCATTCGATGCCATGAGCCTGGATCGCGGCCCGGCCGGCTTCGGCTGCCGGCGGACGCTTCACGACAAAACCGCCCTTCGAGCCGACCGGCACGATGACGGCATTCTTCACCGTCTGCGCCTTCATGAGGCCCAGGATTTCGGTGCGGAAGTCTTCCCGGCGATCCGACCAGCGGATACCACCGCGGGCAACCTTGCCGCCACGCAGATGGATCGCTTCGACTTCGACCGAATAGACCCAGACTTCATAAAGCGGACGCGGCTTGGGCAGATCATCGACCGCGCCGGATTCGATCTTGAAGCTGATGTAAGACTTCGGACCACCCTCAGGCGTCGTCTGGTAGAAATTGGTGCGCAGGGTCGATTGCAGCACATTGATATAGCGCCGCAGGATCCGGTCTTCGTCGAGGACCGAGACGGCATCGAGCGCATGTTCGACCTCGACCAAGACGCCACGCGCCTTGGTATCGTCACTGGTCTTCGGGTTGAAGCGCAGATGGAACATCTTCACCAGCAGCGCGGCGATGCCGGCATGTTTGGCGAGGGTCTGTTCGATCAGGGCCTGGCTATAGGTGAAGCCGATCTGCTTCAAGTATTTGCCATAGGCCCGCAGCATGGCGATTTCGCGCCAATCGAGGCCGGCGGCCAGGATCAGCTTGTTGAAACCGTCGTCTTCTGCGGCGCTGCTCCAAGTGGCAGCAAAGCTTGCGTGGAAGCGTTCGCGCGCGGCCTCGACATTGATCGGCGAGCCATCGACCGAGGTCAGGTCGAAATCATGCACCCAGACCGCTTCTGTCTCACCTTGCGGGCGGATCTTGAAGGGGATTTCAGTCAGAACGCGCAGGCCGCGATTTTCCAGCATCGGCAAGACATCCGACAGTGCGATCGCGCCGCCAGTATGGAAAATCTTGAAGCTGAGTTCGCTCTCGCTCTGCCCCGGTCGGCGATAGAACCAGAAGACGGTTTCGCCTTTGAGAGCCCGCTCGACACGCGGGATGTCGTTGACACCCTCGGCGCCGGTATGGCGTTCGCGGTAGGCGGCCGGATAGGCATTGCGATAGCGGCGCAGCCAGCCGCTGCCGGGCAGCTTGGCATCCAACAGCGCGGTCTGCACGGCTTCGGCCCAGCCGGCACCAGCCTCGATCAGCCGCTGCTCAAGTGCCGCGACATCCACTTCATGCATATCATCGCGCTTGGTGCCGAGGATGATGTGCAGACGGGCGAGCGGCGTTTCGTTCAGCAGGATGTAGGAATTGGAGACGCGGCCGCCATAGGCCTCGGCCAGCAGCTCGTGGAAGCGTTCACGCAGATTACTGTCGTAGCGGTCGGCAGGGACATAGACGAGGCAGGACACGAAACGGCGGAACGGATCGCGCCAGACGAACAGCGCGATGCGCTTGCGGTCCTGCAGCTGCAGGATGCCCTGGACCTGTTCATAAAGCTCTTCGGCCGGGATCTGGAACAGCTCGTTGCGCGGATAGGTCTCGAGGATCTGGACCAGCGCCTTTTCATTATGGCTGTTGGGGGCATAGCCCGCCTTCTCGAAGACGTAGCGGATCTTGCCCGCGACCATCGGGATTTCGGTCGGGCTCTGATTATAGACGCTAGAGGTGAAGAGGCCGACGAAGCGGCGCTCGGCCACCACGCGTCCATCGGCGTCCAGCTTCTTGATGCCGATGACATCAAGATGGACAGTGCGATGCACGGTGGAGCGGCGATTGGCCTTGGTGACCATCAGCAGCTGCGGGGCCTGCAGGAAGGCCGCGACCTCGACCGGCAGTTCGGCCAGGGTGCGCACACCGTCGAAGATGCTGAAAGCCTGATCGCGCAGCACGCCGAGGCCCGCGCCATCATCGACCTTCATGACGGTCTGCCCGCCATCCTCGCCGTAGATATATTCGCGGAAGCCCAGGAAGGTGAAATGATCGTCGGCCAGCCAGCGCAGGAAATCCTTGGTGCCGGCAATCTCGGCCGCGCCCACGGGCGTGCGGGTCAGGATTGGATCGTCGAGTTCGGCCGAAATCAGCGACAGCTTGTGCAGCATCGCCTTCCAGTCGGTCACCGCCGCCCGGACATCCTTTAACACGTCTTTCAGGGTCTGGACGATATTGGGCAGTTCGGCATCGTCGATCGCGCCGCTCGCCGTAATTTGCATCACGGATTCGGCAGTGCCTGCGTCCACACCGGTGCGCTTGCCTGCGGCATCGCGCGTCACCTTAACGATCGGATGGATCAGAAGTTCGAGATTGAGGTCATAACGATCGAGGGCCGAGCTAACCGAATCCACCAGGAACGGCATATCGTCATTGACGATTTCGACCACCAGCGGGGCTGCTGCCCAAGCGCCATCGGGCCGGAAAACCCGTACCTTGGGTTCCCCCGATTTCCTCTCGGCCGCGAAATCCCAGACGCTCTTCACGCCTTCCAGCAGAGCTTCCGGCGTTCTGGCCGCCAGATCAGCCACCGCCAACCCGCTATAGAAAAGCTTGGCAAAGGTGCCGAAATCGCCTTTCGCGCGCTGTTCGAGGTCGAGGAGGATTTGCGTCTTTCGCTGGTCCGCGAACTGACCCATCGCGATCTCCCTAAGGTCGGCGCTTGAGGCCGACACTGTGCCACGTTTCGTAGTCGGACGGTCGCCACTACACGCCATCCGTTGGTCGGAGGCTTATAGCCGATTATCCGGCGCTTCGTCGCTGGCTTTAATGACAGCTAAGGTCATGATGCAGAAAAAACAAAAGCGCCGGGAGACTTTATCTCAACCGGCGCTTTTATCTTGAAAATCTGGAGCGGGAAACGAGATTCGAACTCGCGACCCTCACGTTGGCAACGTGATGCTCTACCACTGAGCTATTCCCGCAACGTCCGGCGAACCGGGCGTGGCGGGAATATACTCAGCGAAAATTTCGATGCAAGCAGTTTTTGAATCTTTTTCGAGGGTTGGCGGATTCGGCTGCCTTTGCACCTCCCCATAAAGAAAACCCCGGGTCAAAGACCCGGGGCTCTATCGACGTAAAAGCGAAGGCGACTATGCCGCGCGCAGATGCTCTTCTAGCGAGACGATCTTACGACCGGCCAGAACCTCGGCGTCCTTGGAGACCGACTCCATCTCGCCCGCAGCGCCGGCGGCATGGATGCCGAGCAGCGCCGTCACCAGGAAGTCCGGTAGCCCGAAGCCCGAGAGCATCTTGCCGTAGTCGGCCGGAACCGCGTCGACAGCAGTGATTGTCTTGCCGGTCACGTCGGACAGGATCTTAGCGACTTCGAAGAGGTCATAGGCCTTGGGGCCAGTGATTTCATAGATCTTGTTCTCATGACCCGTGCCCAGGATGGCGCCGGCCAGAGCGGCGGCAACATCGGCGCGGCGCAGATAGGCAACCTTGCCGGTAGCGCCGGGCTGATAGAGCGTGCCGGCTTCCTTGGCATGGGCTATGCCGGAATTCAGGTTCTCGATATATTGGTTGTTGCGCAGCACCGTGTAGGCAACACCCGATTTCTTCAGATACGCCTCGGTATCCGCATGGCTCTTGGCAAAATCGAACAGGCTGTCGTGGCTGGCGTTGGTGAAGCTGGTATAGACGATGCGCTTCACGCCGGCGGCCTTGGCGGCATCGATGGCGCGATAATGCTGCGGGGTGCGGATTTCGTTCGGCGCATCGCCCGACAGGAACAGCACGACATCGGCACCGGCATAGGCGGCAGCCAGGCTGGCGGCATCATCGAAATCGGCGCGAACGGTCGCAAAACCGAGGTTCGAGATCTTGGCCGGGTCGCGGCTGGCGAGCGTCACATTGGCGACGGCGCCCCGGGCCTTCAATTCCTGGGCAACGAGCTGACCCAACTGGCCGCCGGCACCGCTGATAACAATCTTACCGCTCATGATCTGCTCCTTGGTTTCGATTCGATAGTCGGTTACTCTTCGTAACTGAGTTCGATTTACGCATACCCAGCGCTGCCCACAAGAAGGGAGCGGAACATTACCCGGTTACTGCGCGGTAACCGGCACGCGGCCTCAAGTAGGGCAAAGCCCGATAGGCCAACGAAACAGAAGGAAGCGGGTCATGACAAAAACTATGGGCAACCGAGATCCCAATTGTCCTATTCGCGGCATCCTCGACCGGATCGGTGACCGCTGGTCCTTGCTGGTGCTCGATAGCCTGACCGGCGGCACTTTGCGCTTTACCGAGATCAAGCGCGAGATCGGCGATATCTCCCAGCGTATGCTGGCCCAGACCCTGCGCCACCTGGAGCAGGACGGGTTTGTCTCGCGCACTGTCTTCCCGACCATTCCGCCCCGGGTCGATTATACCCTGACGCCGCTGGGCGAATCGCTAATGGAGCCGGTCGGGGCGCTAGTCGCCTGGGCGGCGGAAAACCGCACTGCTGTTCGCACCGCCCGCGCCTCTTATGTGCCACCGCCGGCCCAGATGGCGCTTTAATAAGATAGTTCGTCATCCCCCGACTTGATCGGGGGATCTCCTCCGGGAGCCTGTCCAATTCTACCTCAATAAGCGTTAAAACGCCCCCGGAGGAGATGCCCCGGTTAAACCGGGGCATGACGATAGAGAGAAGGAAGCTGGCAAAACCTTGCCACCGCGTGATGCGCCTGCCACATAAGAAGCCAATCGCTTTTCACTAGTGTCGGAACGAACCGCCATGTCGCTCTTCTCCTCTGCCGCTCCTGCCCCGGCCGCCGGTGGCGCTTCTGCGGTGAAAGAAGTCACCGCCGCCACCTTCATGCAGGATGTGATCGAGGCCAGCCGCGAGGCCGCCATCGTCGTCGATTTCTGGGCGCCCTGGTGTGGCCCCTGCAAGACGCTGGGCCCGATCCTGGAAAAGACCGTCGCCGAGACCAAGGGCGCCGTCAAAATGGTGAAGATCAATATCGACGAGCCAGCCAATCAGCAGCTCGCCGCCCAATTGCGTATCCAGTCGATCCCGACCGTCTATGCGTTCCTCGATGGCCGCCCGGTCGATATGTTTCAGGGCGCCCTGCCGGAAAGCCAAGTTAAGCAGTGGATCAAGCGGATTGCCGATGCCGTCGGCCCGACCGATGCTTCGCTGGTCGAACTGCTGGCCGAAGCCAAGACCATGCTGGCCGGCAATGAATTTGAAAGCGCCGCCTCGCTCTATGCCGCTGCCCTGCAAAGCGATCCGACCAATGTCGAAGCGCTAATTGGCCTCGGCCGCTGCCTGCTGAACGTCGGCGATATCGAAAAGGCGCAGGAAGTCATCGCGCAGATCCCGGCCGATCAGACGAAGAACCCCGACCTCGTCGCCCTCAACACCGCGATCGCCTTGGCCGAACAGACCGCCGGCGCCTCGGGCGAAACTGCCGGCCTGCAGGCCAAGCTGGCGCAGAATCCGGACGATCATCAAGCACGCTTCGATCTCGCGATGGCGCTTTATGGTGCCGGCGACCGTCAGGGCGCGGTCGATCAACTGCTCGATCTCTTCAAGCGCGACCGGACCTGGAACGATAATGCCGCCCGCACCCAGCTGGTGAAATTCTTCGAGGCCTTTGGCTTCACCGATCCTTTGAGCATCGAGGGGCGCAAGCGCCTCTCGACCCTGATGTTCTCTTGAGCAGCCAGAGCTACAGCCTCGACGATCTGCCGGAAGAAATCCCGGTCTTCCCGCTGGCAGGGGCCTTGCTGCTGCCACGCGGGCGCCTGCCGCTCAATATCTTCGAGCCGCGGTATGTCGCGATGATTGAGGATGCCTTGCGCACGCCCCATCGCCTGATCGGCATGATCCAGCCGCTCGACCCGGAAGACAAGTCGCGCGAGCCCGACCTCTATCGCATCGGCTGTGCGGGGCGGATCATCCAGTTCGAGGAAACGGGCGATGGCCGCTACCTCATTACGCTGGCCGGGGTATCGCGCTTTGAAGTGCGCGAAGAGATGCCGCAATATCGCGGTTATCGCCCGGCGCTGGTCTCCTGGGACACTTTTGCCGCCGATCTGCAAAGTGACCCGCCGACCGGTTTCGATCGCGCCCGGCTGCTGAAAGGTTTGAAGGTTTTCCTCAGCGAGCAGGGCGTCGCCGCTGATTGGCCATCAATCGAGAAAGCGCCGGACGAGCCGCTGATCACCACGCTCGCCATGGTCTGCCCCTTCCCGCCCAGCGAGAAGCAGGCGTTGCTAGAGGCAGCCAATAATGATGATCGCGCCTCGACCATGACCGCGCTTATTGAAATGGCACTGGCCGAGCCCGATGATTACGGCACCCCTGACCGCCTGCATTAGGCTCCCGAAAGGTTCAAAAGAGTGAGCGACAGTCTCCCCATTCCTTCCGCCGCCGCCCTTGGGGTCGATCCCAAGCTGCTGGAGATCCTGGTCTGCCCAGTGACCAAGGCCACCTTGCGCTTCGATGCCGCCAAGGGCGAGCTGATCTCGGACGCCGCCAACCTCGCCTTCCCAATCCGCGATGGCATTCCGATCATGCTGGTCGACGAAGCCCGGCGCCTGGACGACTGATGACTGCGACCCCCTGGCCGACCGACATCTATTGGACCGCCGAAAACCGGATCCTGCATGTCACCTTCGACGACGGGAAACATTTCCACCTGTCCGGTGAATACCTGCGGGTCGAAAGCCCCTCGGCCGAGGTGCAAGGCCATACGCCCGAGCAAAAACAGCTGGTGACTGGCAAGTCCAGGGTCGGCCTGCGCGCCATCGAGCCGATCGGCAATTACGCCGTGAAACTGATCTTCGACGATGGCCATGATACCGGCCTCTATTCCTGGGCCTATCTTTACGAACTGGGCCGGGACAAGGCGACCCGCTGGCAGGCTTACCTCGATGCGGTCGAGGCGGCCGGCAAGACCCGCTAGGACATCTTGATGTTCGCTATATGTTCTCATATCATGAGGGCATGGCGAACCTTGATGACATGCCCGATCGCGCCCGTAAGGGCCGTGGCGCCGTGAGTAATCGCGGCTCGCGCTATCTGGCGCAGACCCGGCATCTGGTCGATGACGGCTGGGGATCGGCGGAAGAAGAGTGGGAGCAAGCCCCTCAGACCGAGATCAGTATCGATACCAGCCGCCATGCGATCACCTACAATAAGTCCCCGGACTTGCCGTTTGATCGCTCCCTGAACCCCTATAAGGGCTGCGAGCATGGCTGCATTTATTGTTTCGCTCGTCCCGGCTATGCTTGGCTCGGCATGTCGCCGGGGATCGATTTTGAGACCAAACTCTCGATAAAGCCCGACATCGCAACCTGCCTGATCGATGATCTACGTGCCAAGAATTATAAGCCCGCGACCATCGCGCTCGGCACTGCGACCGATCCCTATCAACCGATCGAGCGCGAATACGGCCTGACCCGGCAGGTGCTGGAGGTGCTGGCCGCAGCCAATCATCCGGTCGCCATCACCACCAAATCGCCCTTGGTGACGCGGGATATCGATATTCTGCAGGCGATGGCAAAAAAAGGCCTCGCCCGGGTCGCGATGAGTGTCACGACCCTCGACCGTACGCTGGCCCGCAAAATGGAGCCACGCTGCGCCACACCCAACAAGCGTCTCGGGGCCATTGCGGAACTTACCGAAGCCGGAATCCCGACCAATATCTCGCTCTCGCCGATCATCCCGGCCCTAACCGATCACGAGATTGAAGCGATCCTGAAGGCCGGGCGCGAAGCCGGCGCGATCAGCGCCTCCATGCTGCTGGTCCGCCTGCCGCTGGAGATCAAGGATCTCTTCCGCGAATGGCTCGATGCCCATTACCCCGATCGCGCCGACCGGGTCGAAAGCCTGATCCGCCAATGCCGGGGCGGCAAACTCTATCAGGCCGATTTCGAGCTCCGCTTTCGCGGCACCGGGGCTTATGCCGAACTCCTGGAAAAACGCTATCGTCTTGCCAAGCAACGCCTCGGCTATGAGAAGCGTGAATGGATCTTCGACCTGTCGCTCTTCCGCCCGCCGGTGAAGGCTGGGGATCAACTGTCATTCTTTTGAAGGCAGACCGATCTATCAGATTGATCGGTGGTCTCGTCCCAGCGCCTCAAAGAAGAGCTGCGTCAAATGGGACGCATGGTCTATGGACCGATCTATATAACTAATGGGTCCTCAGCCCCGGCGGCTGACGTAGACGCCCATCTGGGCGCCGCGGCCGAAATGCACACTGCCGGCGCCAGTGGGGGAGATCGCGAAACTGTCGGCGCCGCCATCAGCCACCGCCCGGATCAGATCGGCCAGCATTAAAAGCGAGGTTTTGTCGCCTTCCAGCAGCACATGGGGGTCGTCATTCTCATGGCCGAAGCTACGGACGGTGAGGCTAGTCTGGCCGGCATATTTGACGACGACATCATTGGGGTGCATGGCGGGCTTTCCGGTTACAACGGCGGCAAGAGACTGATCTATCCGATAGATCAGTCGGCAGGAGCGGTCACTTGGCAAAGCTGCGCGAGCAACCGCTTGCCATCCGGCCAAGCGGCCAAGTTGGAGGCGCTATTGATATGGCCGTGGGCGCCGATCGAGACGAACGAGGCGCCCCAGGCCGCCGCAAAACCTTCGGCACGGGCAAGGCTGACATAAGTGTCGTCACTGCTGGCCACCACCACGACCGGGAAGGGCAGACGGTTCGTCGGCATGGGCGCGAAACTGCGGACCTCATCCGGCGTATGGGTCGGGCTGTCGACATCGGCCGGCGCCACCAAGAGAGCCGCCGCGATGGGCAAATCCGGATGGGCGGAAACCGTATGGGCAATCGCGGAGCAGGCAAGGCTATGAGCGATCAGCACGGCACCGGGATTCGCCCGCACGGCCGCTGCAATCGCGATGATCCAATCAGCGCGCTTAGGATTGTCCCAATCCTTCTGTTCGACCCGTAGAAAATCGGCCCCCTCCGCTTCCCACACGCTTTGCCAATGCTGTGGCCCAGAATTGCCGAGGCCGGGAAGGATCAGATATCGCGCCATAAAATCGCCTCTTCGACTGTCCAAAATGTCAGGGTTGCAACGCAGCAAAAAACCTTGCGTGGATTGCGCTGTTGCAGCAACATTTTTACACCTGATCGGCATCCGCCCGGCCGACCTCGTCCCTCAAAGCCTTTGAGAAGGAGAGAGTCATGTCCAAGGCGTTGGAAGCACATTACGAGAAGACTGCGGTCTTCGCTGAAAAACACAATGACCCCGAATTGAACGACTTCCTGCTCGGCCTCGGCCGTCAGCTGGAAGATGCCGATATGCTGAAACATCAGCTGGGCTATCTGCTGATGCACGTCAAATGCACGGTGGCGGCGCCGGTGCGCACCGTGCATCTGCAAGACGCCCTAACCCGCGCAGCCCGCTTCCTCGAAAAGCTCGACACAGCGGCTTAACGCTTCAAGACCTCAGCTCCCGCGTTTCCGGCAATGCTGAAACGCGGGAGTTGGGCTTGCCTCCCCCCGCGCCTTGGTGTCCTGTCGATGGATCATGCGCGCTATTGCCACCATAGCCCTTCCGGGCCTGCTCGCCCTGCTGATCGGCCACGGGATCGGTCGCTTTGCCTATACCCCGCTGATCCCGACCCTGGTCGAGGCTGGCTGGGCAACCCCGGGCGAGGCCGTGTTCCTAGGCGCCGGCAATCTCGCGGGCTACCTCATCGGGGCTGCCAGCGTGCTGTGGGCCGCCCAACGTTTTGGCGCCGCCTCCGTCATCCGGCTGGCCCTGCTGTTGGTGCTGGTTGGAACGGCCGCCTGCGCCCTGCCCTTCGGCTTCTGGTTCTGGCTACCCTGGCGCGTCGGGACCGGTATCGCCGGTGCTTTCATCATCATTCTGGCGGCCTCCGCCACCCTCGCCCGCAGCCCGATCGAACAGCGCGGCAAGATCGCCGGCTTCATGTTCGCCGGCATCGGTCTCGGCACCATGCTGTCCGGGACCTTAGTGCCGATCGTCGCGAGTTATGGCCCCGTCACCGCCTGGCTGTCGCTGGCAGCCTTGGTGGCCGTAGCTATGCCACTCGCCTGGGGATCCTGGCCAGCCAAGGGAGGCGCGGTTCCACCCAAGATGCGCTGGAGCTTTGCCCTGGTGCTGGTTTCCATCGGCTATGTCGCCGATGCCATCGGCTTCATCCCGCATTCGGTCTTCCTGGTCGATTATGTCGCGCGCGGCCTGGGTCTAGGCCTATCGCAAGGCGGCACCGTCTGGGTCGCCTTCGGGATCGGAGCGATGATGGGCCCGCTGCTGGCCGGCTTGCTGGCCGATAAGATCGGCTTTCCGGCCGCCTTTGCCGCCGTCCTGGTGATGAAGGGCCTGTCCGTCGGCATGATCTTGACCAGCGATTCGCTGCCAGTGCTACTGATTTCCGCCGCCGTCACCGGTGCCCTTACGCCGGGGATTGCGGTTGTCGCCTCGGGCACCGCGCTGGTCTTTGCCGGGGTCGAGGGCCATATGGGCGCCTGGCGGACCCTAACCGTCATCTTCGCGGCTGCCCAAGGCCTGGGCGGTTGGGCCTACTCCAGCTGGTTCGCCCAGACCCATGAATATCGCGGCCTCTTCTGGTCGGCCCTGATCATCTTCATCATCGGCGCCACCGCCGCCATCGTGGCGGCCCGTCTTGCCCCCAAAAGAGTGCCTGCATGACCCGTGACCTCATCGGCGGTGAAGCCCTGAACTGGAGTTGGGTCGGCACGCCGCGCGCGGATGGGACTGCCATCGTCCTGCTGCATGAGGCCCTGGGCAGCATCGCCCTGTGGCGGGATTTTCCTGACGCTCTATCCGAGGCGACCGGCCTACCGGTTCTGGTCTATGAACGCCACGGCCATGGGGAAAGCCAGCAACCGAGCCGAGCCCGCGATGCGGGCTACCTGGCCTATGAGGGCGAGGTGATCTTGCCACGCCTGCTGTCGCTTGCCGGTGTCACCCGCCCCGTCCTGGTCGGCCATTCGGATGGCGGCACCATCGCTCTCCAGTATGCCGCCCATTATCCCGAGCGACCGCTGGCTCTGGTCACCATGGCCGCTCATGTGTTTGTCGAGGAAGTGACGCTGGTCGGGATCCGCAGCGCAGTCACTGCTTATGACGAGGGCCTGCGCAGTAAGCTGACGAAGTATCATGGCGAGAATACCGACTGGGTTTTCCAGGCCTGGGCCGCGACATGGCTCGCCCCCTGGTACCGCGATTGGACGATCGAAGCCACCCTGCCACACATCGCATGTCCCGCCCTGATCATCCAGGGACAAGGCGATGAATATGGCACAGCTGCCCAAGTAAGCGCCATTTGCCGGGGCATCGGCCCTCATGCAACGCCGCTGCTTCTCGACGATTGCGCCCATCAACCCCACCGGGAAGCCAAGGCCGAGACACTTGGCGCGATTCATGCGTTCCTGGAAGGACGGATTCCCGCAGATCAAGGCTTTGCGACAAGGTCTTAAGCGGCTATGAATAGCCGCCCGGCCACCCCCGGCCGGGTCTCAAAGTCTGATTTTTAGGCGATACGAGGGTCATGGCGCGCATCGTGATGAAATTCGGCGGCACTTCCGTCGCCGATCTGGACCGTATCCGCAATGTCGCGGCGCGCGTGAAGCGCGAAGTCGACGCCGGAAATGAAGTGGCCGTGGTGGTTTCCGCCATGTCGGGCAAGACCAACGAGTTGGTTGCCTGGGTCAATGGCATTTCGAAATTCTATGACGAGCGCGAATATGACGCCGTCGTCGCCTCGGGCGAACAGGTGACCGCCGGTCTGACCGCGCTGGCTCTGCAGCAGCTGGGCCTCAAAGCCCGCTCGTGGCTAGGTTGGCAGATCCCGATCATCACCGACGACACCCATTCCAAGGCGCGTATCCAGCGCATCCCGACCGAAGCCCTCGAAGCGGGCTTCAAGAAGGGCGAAGTCGCCGTGATCGCCGGTTTCCAGGGTGTCACCGAAGATGGCCGTATCACCACGCTGGGCCGGGGCGGTTCCGATACCTCTGCGGTAGCCCTTGCCGCCGCCGTCAGTGCCGAACGGTGTGACATCTACACCGATGTGGATGGCGTTTACACGACAGACCCGCGTATTGTGACACGGGCACGTAAGCTCGACCGCATCACCTATGAGGAAATGTTCGAGCTGGCGTCCCTGGGGGCCAAGGTCTTGCAGCCTCGGTCGGTCGAAATGGCGATGAAACACCGGGTGCGGGTCCAGGTGCTCTCCAGCTTCGATGCACCGCCCGACAGCACACAAATTTTGCCCGGAACCCTTGTGGTCGATGAGGATGAGATCTTGGAACAGCATTTGGTCAGCGGTATCGCCTATAGCCGGGATGAAGCGAAAATCACCTTGCTGAAGGTTGCCGACCGTCCCGGTGTCGCCGCCTCGATCTTCGGCCCGCTCGCCAATGCCGCGATCAACGTCGATATGATCGTTCAGAACGTCGCCCCCGATGGCAAATCGACCGACCTGACCTTCACCCTGTCGCGCACCGACCTGGAGCGCGCCCTCAAGGTGCTGGGCGATGCCAAGGGCGATATCCAGTATGAACAGATCATTCCCGATGCTGCCGTCGCCAAAGTATCGGTGATCGGTGTCGGCATGCGCAGCCATGCAGGCGTGGCCCTGACCATGTTCGAAACCTTGGCCGCCAAGGGCATCAATATCGGTGTCATCTCGACCTCCGAGATCAAGGTCTCGGTCCTGATCGCCGAGGAATATACCGAACTGGCCCTGCGCGCCCTGCACAGCGCTTTCGGCCTGGACGCGGCGGTCTGATCGATGGCATTGGCGGCGGTCGCGCCCTCCTTAGAAAAGATCCAGCCCAGCCCGGCGCTTGACGCGCTGTGGGCGCGGGGTCGCGACTTTCTGGGAAGCCGCCTTGCCATTCTGGGCGGGGCGATGACCTGGGTGTCCGAGCGCAACCTCGTCGCGGCCATTTCCAATGGCGGTGGCTTCGGTGTGCTCGCGTCCGGCTCCATGCCGCCGGAAATCCTGCGGACCGAGATCCAGGCTACCAAGACCCTGACCGATCAGCCGTTCGGCGTGAATCTGATCGTCATGCATCCGCAGCTGGATCAGCTGGCTCAGGTCTGCATCGATGAAAAAATCGGGATAGTCGTGCTGGCAGGCGGCACTCCGCCGGCTGCGACCATCAAACTGTTGAAAGACGGCGGCGCCCGCGTCATCGGTTTTGCCCCGACCGTCGCGATGGCCAAGAAGCTGATCCGCAATGGGATTGATGCTTTGGTAATCGAAGGCATGGAAGCCGGCGGCCATATCGGTGCGGTGTCCACCGCCGTTCTGGCCCAGGAAATTCTGCCGATCATCCGAGAAGTGCCGGTTTTCATCGCCGGCGGTATTGGCCGGGGCGAAGCCATCGCCTCTTTCCTCGAGATGGGGGCGGCCGGCGTGCAGCTCGGCACCCGCTTTGTCTGTGCGTCCGAGAGCGTCGCGCACGAGAAATTCAAGACTGCCTTCATCCGGGCTGCCGCCCGCGATGCCCAGCCGTCAGTGCAGCTTGATCCCCGTTTCCCGGTCATTCCGGTCCGCGCGCTGGTTAACCAGGCTTCGAAGGATTTTCAGGCGCGCCAGCGCGAGGTGATCGCGAAATTCGATGCCGGCGACCTCGACCTCAAATCGGCGCAGCTGGAAATCGAACATTTCTGGGCCGGCGCCCTGCGCAAGGCCGTCGTTGATGGCGATGTCGAAGCCGGATCCCTGATGGCCGGGCAGTCGGTCGGTCTCGTCAGCAAGGAAGAACCCTGCACCGCCATCTTGAGCGAGTTGGTGACCCAGGCAAACGCCGCCCTCGCCAGCCGACGGGGAGGATGATCCCATGGCGCAGGCGCCAGCGTGGAGCGGTGCGCGCCTGCTGCTGAGGCGGCTGCGAGACGTTATGGCAGGCGAAGGGTCGGCCGAAGAACGCCTTTCCCAGACCGTCCGGGTCATCGCAGGCGAAATGGTCGCCGAAGTCTGCTCGGCCTACATCATGCGGGCCGGCGAACTGCTGGAGCTCTTCGCGACCGAAGGCCTCAACCCCGAAGCCATCCATAATACCCGCATGCGGGTCGGCGAAGGCCTGATCGGCGATATCGCCGCCCACGCACGGCCGCTGGCGGTTTCGGATGCTTGGAGCCATCCGAACTTCTCTTATCGGCCGGAAACCGGCGAAGACATCTTCCGCTCGCTCTTGGGCGTGCCGATCCTGAAGGGCGGGCGCGTCATCGGCGTGCTGGCCGTGCAGAACAAGGCCGAACGGCATTATGCCGAAGAAGAAGTCGAGACGTTGGAAACCGTCGCCATGGTGCTGGCGGAACTGGTGACCGGCGATCTGGTCGACCCGAACGAAAGCATCGCTGGCGATACCAACGCCATCGTGCCGCGCCGCATGGAAGGCGTGCGACTCAACCCTGGACTTGCGATCGGCCGGGTGCATCTGCATCAGCAGCGCATCGTCATCACCCGCATGGTCGCCGAGAATCCGGCAGAAGAGCTGGAACGCCTGCGCGAGGCGATCACCGCCATGCATGCGCAGCTCGACGATCTGATCGCGGCCCATGACCTGGGATCGGGCGGCGGCGAGCTGGCCGACGTCATGGAAAGCTATCGCCTGTTCGCCCAGGATCGCGGCTGGATCGGCCGGATTCGCGAAGCGATCAACAGCGGCCTCACCGCCGAAGCGGCTGTGCAGCGCGTACAGAACGACATGCGGACCCGCATGCGCGAGATCACCGATCCGTATCTGAAAGAACGGCTGCTCGACCTCGAAGATTTGACCGCGCGCCTGTTGATGCATTTGCAGGGCAGCTTCGGGCAGCAGATGGAAATGCCGGCCGATTCGATCCTGGTGGCGCGGGCCATGGGGCCGGCCGAACTGCTGGATTACGACCGCACCAAACTCAAAGCCCTGGTGATGGAAGAAGGATCGGCGACCAGCCATGTCGCGATCGTCGCCCGGGCACTCGATATTCCGGTGCTGGGTCGCATTCCAGATCTGCTAGACCGGGTCGATAACGGCGATATGGTCGTGGTGGATGGCGACAATGGTCAGCTGTTCCTGCGCCCCGGTGGGGACGTTTTGGACGGTGCCCGCGCCTCGATTGCCGCTCGCGCGGTGTTGCGGGCGCAATACGCGACCTTGCGCGATCTGCCGGCCGAGACCCGCGATGGGCAATTGATTAAGCTTCAGCTCAATGCCGGCCTGCTGATCGATCTTGGCAATATGGCGGAGACGGGTGCCGACGGTATCGGCCTCTATCGTACCGAAATCCCCTTCATGGTGCGCTCGGCCTATCCCGATGTGCCGACCCAGGCGGAGATCTATCGCCGGGTACTGGAGATCGCGGACGATAAGCCGGTCACCTTCCGCACCCTTGATATCGGCGGCGACAAGACCCTTTCCTATTTCGATGGCGGCGTGGACGAAAACCCGGCCATGGGTTGGCGCGCCATCCGCATCGGGCTCGATCGGCCCGCCATGTTGCGCCAGCAGCTGCGCGCAATGATCCTCGCCGCATCCGGCCGGCACCTGCGCATCATGTTCCCGATGATTGCCGAAGTGTCGGAATTCGTCGAAGCCCGCAAGATTCTAGATGCCGAGCTTAATCTCGCCGAAGCCCGGGGGCAGGTAATGCCGGCGAAGCTCGATGTCGGCACCATGCTCGAAGTCCCGGCCCTGATGTGGCAGCTGCCTGCCCTGCTCAGCCGGATCGATTTCCTCTCCATCGGCTCCAACGATCTGTTGCAGTTCCTCTTCGCCTGCGACCGGGGCAGTCCGCGGCTGTCTGACCGCTATGATACCTTGTCGCCAGCGGTGCTGAATTTCTTCCGCGACCTCTCCCGCCGCACAGCCAACACCGGCGTGACTGTTACCGTCTGCGGCGAAATGGCGGGGCGGCCGCTGGAAGCCATGGCTCTGATCGGCCTTGGTCTGCGGTCCCTTTCCATGTCCGCCGGGTCGATTGGCCCCGTAAAAGCCATGACGCGCAGCCTGGATGCGCACCGTTTAACCACATTCCTCGATCATCATGCCCAGAGCCCGCACCGATCCTTGCGTACCTTGCTGAAAGGCTATGCACGGGATCATGGCGTCGTCATCTGATTGCAGGATTGGCGTTCCCCCTGGTAAACCTTGAGCCATGAGCCCTAAACATCGCACGACCCAAGACGACGAGGCCTTCAACGGCCTTCCCCCCATCGGCCCGGAGCTGCGTGCCCGGCGCGAGCAGCATGGCATTGAGCTAGCCTTTGCCGCCAATACGCTGCGTATCAAGCAATCCTATCTCGCCGCGCTCGAGGAAGGCCGCTATAGCGATCTGCCGGGCGCCGCTTACGCCATCGGCTTTGTGCGCACCTATGGCGATTATCTCGGGTTTGATGGGGCCGAAGTTGTCCGGCGTTTCAAACATGAGGCCGCCGGCGGTCTGTCCCGTCGCACGACCCTGACCTTCCCCTCGCCTGCACCGCGTGGCCGGGTGCCTGGCACGGCCCCGTTGCTGATCGCCCTGATCGTCGCCGCCGGTATCGCCGGGGCCTGGTATCTCTGGCGCGACGAAGCCCAATCGATCTTCGGTCAGGTACCAGAAGTGCCGGAACGTATAATGGCGGCCCTTAACCCCGGCCAGCAACCGACCCCGCCGGCGCAGGAGACTGCACCGGTCGTCCCGCCCCCGGCCCAGGTTCAGATCGCTCCGCCGGCAGCAGCGCCTACCACTGTCACGCCGCCGGTTCAGGTGCCCCCGCCCGTCGCGACCGCGCCAGCTGCCCCATCAGCCGCAGCGCCACATACCACGGCGCCGACCGTCGGCCAGACCATCACTCTGCCCCCGCCGCCCGCAGCAACTGCGCCGACCCCGCCGGCGGTTGCCAGCGTTCAGCCGCCGCCGACCCCGCCCCAACCGGTCGAGCAGAGCCGCCGCCTTGCTCCGATCCCGCCGCCGCCGCCGGTCACGGCCGATCGTGGTGCTGCCGGTGGTGAAGATGAAGTGCCGCCGGCCCCGTCAGGCCCGGAAGATACAGCCAATGCGGCCCCGGCGCCGGCCGAAGCCACCGCTCCGCCCCCGCCGCCGGCCCCGCCGGCTGACGGCCGGGTGTTCGGGTCGGTCAATGATCCCGTCCGGATCGTCATCAAATCCAAGGGTGACAGCTGGGTTCAGGTGCGCGATGCCGACAATCAGCCGGTCATGACCCGCGTTCTGCGGGCCGGCGATACCTATCGCGTTCCCAATCGCCAGGGGCTGGTGCTGATGACAGGTAATGCCGGCGCGCTGGAAGTGTCGGTAGATGGCCAGGCCGCGCCGGCGCTGGGCCCGATCGGTATGGTCCGCCGCGCAGTGCCGCTGGATGCCGAACGTTTGAAGACCGGGACGCTGCCCGCCGAATAACCTTAGGGGCGGCAGTCGCCGCCCAGGTTTGGCACCAGCACATACGCATAAGATTCCGTCCGCGCCGGATAGCGCATCAGCGGCAGATCCAGTTTCTGGGGTGCCGCCAGCGCTTCGGCGCCGATCCCCTGCCGACGCGCCAGATCGACTAAGGACTGCGGCGCCTTGTCGAGCCCCTGCCCGCTCCAGACGATCAGGCAGCTGCCGGCGTGATCCGGCTGCCCCGGAATGAAATTGCTATAGGTCGGCACGCTCACGAAGGCCGCCGGGAAGGCAAAGCGCAGATTGGCGCCGAGATGCTCGTCCGCAGCCAGGATCGTGCCCTTGCTAAAGCCCGCTTCCGCCAGTTTTGCGGCGAAGGCCGGGATAGGCGCCGCCAGCCGGCTGGTCTTGTTGGAAACCTTGGCTTCCATCAGCCCCTGGGCGATCAGGAAACCGAACCCGCACAGACCCGCAAGCGGTACGGCACTAACAAAAACGATCCGCCGCCAGGGGCTGAGCGCGATGCGATCGACGGCTGCCACAGTCACCAGCGGCAGCAGCATCACCAACGGCAGCAGATAGCGTTCCTTGGCAATGCTGACCCCGGTCGCCAGAACGATCGCCAGCACGATCAGCATACTGATCAGGATCGCGCGGGAAACGATGGCGGGCCAGGGCGAGGACGGCCGGGTCGGACGGCGCAAGGCGGGCCAGAGCAGGGAGAGAGCGATTACCCAGAAGGGGATCAGCGCCAGCAGGGACGATTGGGCGAATTTGCCGATATTCATCGCCGCCCGCACAAAGGGATTTTCTGTGCCGCTGACCGCCATGCGGGCTAGCAGCTTGCCGGGCTCATGCGCCCCGCCCATCAGCCAGATGATCTGCGGCATCAGCAGAAGGCCTGCAAGTCCGACCGCCACCGCCATCTTCTCGCTGACTAGGAACGATCGATAACGCTCTTCCACAGCAATCGCCGCCACCAGGGCGACGGCCAGAATCACGAAATTGAACTTGCTTTGCAGCGCGATGCCGAGCAGCAGCCCCAACAGGATCACATCGACCCAGCGGCGGCCGGTAAAGGCACGATCAAACGCCCAAACGACCCACGGCACCAGCGCCGCCATAAGCAGCGAATGGGTATAGCCGGCATGGACTCCCCAGGCGAAGGGGTAGAGCAGCAAAAGGCTGGCCGAACCGAGCAGCCTGTTGCCCGGGCTGATCCAGCGGAAAGACAGCAGATGCAGACCGGCATAAGTGGCGAACAGCAGACCGTATTTCAGAATCAGATGGGCGAGTTCCCCGACCCCAAAAATCTGATAAAGCGCCAGCAGCATCCAGGTGAAAAGAGGCGGTTGCGCCGGGTTATAGCCCCAAGCCCATCCTTGGGCGAGGATCGCCTGTTCGACATCATCGGTGCCGATATTCGGGGACGCCCAGAGGCGCGCGGCGAGGAAGACCAGGCAATAAAGGGCAAACAGCGCAAGCCCGCCAGCAGGCCGGTGGGTGAACCACAAACGCCAGTTCTGTCGTTCGTGCATTGCCTGCCCCTGCGCCACACTCATGCCCCTATCCCCAATCCCCCATGCGTTAACACGCGGATAGGTTTTGGCACGCCCGCCAGCAATTCGCAAATGGCGTGGCAAGACGGCGCAGAAAACCGGCTAAGACCTTGCCGCACGGCCCAGGGCGGCGCATATTCCGGGCATGAACGCAACCGCATCCTCCATCGATAAGGGCGAAGTCGAGCGCTTCGCAGCCCAGGCCGACAGCTGGTGGGACCCCGAGGGTCCGTTCCGTCCGCTGCATAAGCTGTCGCCGGTGCGAATCGGCTTTTTGCGCCGTCGCCTCGTCGAGCATTTCTGCCTTGATGCCGACAGCCTGAAGCCGCTGGCCGGCAAAAGCCTGATCGATATCGGCTGCGGTGGTGGATTGGTGTCGGAACCCATGACGCGCCTCGGCGCCAGCGTGACCGGTGTCGATGCCGCCGCCGAAGGCATCGAAGCAGCCAAGGCCCATGCCGCCCATGTCGGCCTGGAGATCGATTATCGCGCCACCACGGCCGAGGCGATCCTGGCCGAAGGCAAGCGGTTCGATATCGTTCTAGCTCTGGAAGTCATCGAACATGTCGCCGATCCGGCAGCCTTTGTCGCGACCTGCGCGGCTCTGGCGAAGCCCGGCGGCTTTGTTGCTTTTGCTACCTTGAGCCGGACGCCCAAGAGCTTTGCGCTTGGCATCGTCGCAGCCGAATATCTGCTGCGCTGGGTCCCGGCTGGAACCCATTCCTGGAAGAAGTTCGTGAAACCGTCTGAGCTGGCCGGGGCCCTGCGCCACGCGGGCCTGACGCTGGATGCCCTGACCGGTGTCGGCTACGACCCGCTGACCGGCAGTTTTTCCGAGATTGCCGATCCGTCGGTGAATTACCTGATGACCGCCCATAAAGCTGCGTGAGCTCTGCCATGGCCCGTCTGCTGACCACCCTCGCTGCCCTGCCGTCGATCTTCACGACCGCGAAAAGCTTTCGTGACAATCCGGTCATCGGATCGCCGACGCTCAATAGGCTTGGCCTGCACAGCTTCCGCGTGACACTGGCCGACTGGATCTTCAAGTTCCGCCAAGCCTGCCTTGCCCATCTGGTGCCGGCCGAAGATCGCGCTGCCTTCCGGCGTGACGGGTTCTTGGTGAAACGTGACTATCTGGCCCCCGATCTGTTTGCCGGTGTCGCGGCCGAGGTGATGAGCTATGAAGCCGAAGGGTGGGAATGCCACCAGGGCGACACCATCACCCACCGCCTGCTGCTGGACGAAGAAGCACTGGCGAAACTGCCTGCCGTTCGGCAAATGCTGGAAACCCCGGCCTTCCGGGGCCTGATGAAATGGACCGGCGGCGTCAATGAAATGCCGCTCTTCTATATCCAGCGCATCCATAATCACATCATGCCCTCCCAAAGGGACGATCCGCAGAAGGTTTTGCATTCCGATACCTTCCATCCGACCATGAAAGCTTGGTTCTTCATCCGCGATGTGACGCCGGAAACCGGCCCCTTTACATATGCTCCCGGAACCCATGCCCTGACCAAGCGGCGCCTGGATTGGGAAAATGCCCGGGTGCAGAAAATCGCCGCCGGTGGCTTCAAGGATGCCTATTCGCAGAAGGGATCGCTGCGGGTCCTACCGAGGCAGGGAGATCTGAAAGCCCTTGGCATTGAGGGCGGCCAATCGATGGCGGTGCCCGCCAATACGCTGGTCGTCGCCGATACCCACGGTTTTCATGCCAGAGGCCAGGCGACAGGTGAGATCACCCGGGTCGAGATCTGGGCCTATAGCCGTGGCAATCCCTTCAACCCGTTTGTCGGCTTCGAAACCGGCTGGATGCGCCGGATCCGCCATTCGTTGGTGCATCGCTGGCTCGACCGTCAGGAAAGCCAAGCGCAAAAAGCTGGCAAAAAGCCTGCCTGGCGCCGCACGACCACGATTCGCGCCTAAATCCCCCCATAATGGGGCTGTTATATAAGAAGAATTAGAAAGGGATTTCCCATGGACGGGTCTACAGCTGCGCTTTCCGGTGCACGCCTTCTGCACACGATGCTGCGCGTTTACGATCTCGATAAATCGATCGACTTCTATACCCGTCTGCTCGGCATGAAGCTGCTACGCCGCAAGGATTATCCCGACGGCAAATTCACCCTGGCCTTCATCGGTTATGGGGAGGAAAGCGACACCGCCGTGATCGAGCTGACCCATAATTGGGATCACGAGCCCTATGCACTGGGCACCGGCTATGGCCATATCGCGCTGGGCCTGCCCGACATCTACAAGGCCTGCGAGCAACTGGCGGCCGCCGGCGCGATCGTCTCGCGCCCGCCCGGCCCCATGAAGCATGGCACCACTCATATTGCGTTCATCGAAGATCCCGACGGCTATAAGGTCGAGCTGATCCAGACCGACGCGACCCGCAAGGACTAAAGGCTACCCCCATGAGCGTTCGCCCCTATCGCGATATCCATCGCCGCAAATCCCGCCAGGTCCGTGTCGGATCGGTCCTGGTTGGGGGCGACGCACCCATCACCGTCCAAACTATGACCAATACGCCGACGACCGATGCCGCGGCGACCATCGAACAGATCCGCCGGATCGAGGAAGCGGGCGCCGATATCGTGCGTGTGTCCTGCCCGGACGAGGAAAGCACGGCCGCTCTCAAGACCATCGTCAAGGCATCGAAGATCCCCATCGTTGCCGATATCCACTTCCACTATAAACGCGCCATCGAGGCTGCCGAGGCTGGCGCCGCCTGCCTGCGCATCAATCCCGGCAACATCGGTTCGGCCGAGCGCGTGCGCGAAGTGGTAAAGGCCGCCAAGGATTACGGCTGCTCGATCCGCATCGGCGTCAATGCGGGCTCGCTGGAACGCGACCTCCTGGAAAAATACGGCGAACCTTGCCCGGAAGCGATGGTCGAAAGCGCCCTCGACCATATCAAGCTGCTGGAAGACAACGATTTCTTCGAAACCAAGATCAGCGTCAAGGCATCCGACATCTTCCTGGCGGTTGCCGCTTACCAGGGACTAGCGGACGCCTGCGATTACCCGCTGCATGTCGGCATCACCGAAGCTGGGGGTCTGCGTTCGGGCACCGTCAAATCCTCGATCGGCATGGGCATGCTGCTATGGTCGGGCATCGGCGATACTATCCGCGTCTCGCTGTCGGCCGATCCGGTCGAAGAAGTGCGCGTCGGGTTCGAGATGCTGAAAAGCCTCGGCCTGCGCCGGCGCGGCGTGACTGTCATCTCTTGCCCCTCCTGTGCCCGTCAGCGTTTTGATGTCATCTCGACGGTCGCCAAACTCGAAGAACGCATCGCTCATATCCAGACGCCGATGACCGTGTCGGTCATCGGATGCGTCGTGAACGGCCCGGGTGAGGCGCGCGAAACTGACTTCGGCCTGACCGGTGGTGGTCAGCATCAGGTTTATGTCGCTGGCCTGCCGCACCACAAGCTGCAGGACGAGGATATCGTCGACCATCTGGCCGGCATGATCGAACGCAAAGCTGCAGAGATCGAAGCTGCCAAGCTGGCCGAAGCCGAGGCTGCTGCTCAAATCGACGCGGCCGAGTGACAGAAGCCTATCGCCTGCATGCCACCTGTGTTGCGGTCGAAGGCGTCGGCGTCTTGTTGCGGGGGCCGTCGGGCAGTGGCAAGTCCGATTTAGCCCTGCGTCTGATTGACGGTGGGGCCGAGCTGGTCGGCGATGATCAGGTTCTAGTGAAAGCCAAAGACGGCCATCTGATCGCCTCCGCCCATCCCAATCTATCGGGGCTTTTGGAGGTTCGCGGCCTGGGTATCCTCTCAATCCCCCATCGGCCGTCTGTTGCTGTACAGTTAATTATCGCGTTGGGAGGCCAAGCGCCCGAACGGCTGCCAGAGCCGCAACATGAGGAAATCCAAGGGATTTCCCTGCCCCTCCTGTCGCTCAATGCCTTCGAAGCCTCGACGTCCGCCAAGGTTCGGCTTGCGGCCGGGCGTCTTGCTGGCGATAGTCGGTAGCTTTTTACGAAGAATGGAGCGTTTTACGCGTGGCGGACCGGACCAGTCAGGGCGAAGAGCATACGACAGCGGAGACGAAGCCTATCCTTCTCGTCACCGGCATGTCCGGTGCCGGACGGTCGACCGCCCTGCATGCCCTCGAAGATATCGGCTACGAAGCCGTCGATAATCTGCCGTTGCGCGTTCTGCCGATGGTCGCCCGCCTGTCGCGGTCGATCGAGCGGCCGCTGGCGATCGGCATCGACGTACGCTCGCGCGGCTTTGCGGTCGAGGCGGTGCTGAAAGGCATCGAGAAGATCGCGACTCGCACCGGCCGCGAAACCCGCCTGATCTTCCTGGATTGCGACGATGACATCCTGGTCCGTCGCTTCACCGAAACCCGCCGTCGCCATCCGCTGGCCGCCGACCGCACCGTTGCCGATGGTATCGCCATCGAACGCGGCGCCATCGGACGTTTGCGCGACCATGCCGACGAGGTGATCGATACCTCCGTGCTGCCGCCAGGCGAATTGAAGCGCCTGGTGCAGGCGCTGGCCGGCGAAGGATCGGAAGCGAGCCTTACCATCACCGTCACCAGCTTTTCCTTCCGCCGCGGCCTGCCGCGCGAAGCTGATCTGGTGTTCGACGTCCGCTTCTTACGGAATCCCTTTTATGACCGGGCGCTTCGCCCGCTCGATGGCCGCGATCCGCCGGTTGGGGAATACGTCAAGAACGACCCAGATTTTCCCGGCTTCTTCCAAGGGCTAACCGCCCTGCTAAAGCCGTTGCTGCCGCGCTATAAGGCCGAGGGGAAGAGCTATCTGACCATCGCCTTCGGCTGCACCGGCGGCAAACATCGCTCGGTTTATCTCGCCGAGCGCCTGACCCAATGGCTCGCCAGTGAAGGCTGGGCGTCGGGTCTGCAACATCGCGATGTAGAAGCATCGCGCAAACCCTTACACCCTTCCCCGGACCTGATCGCCCGGGGCCCCCAAGAGGATGCGTCATGATTGGAATGGTGCTGGTAACCCATGGCCGGCTCGCTGCGGAATTCATCTCCGCCCTAGAGCATGTCACCGGCCCGCAACGCAATTGCCTCGCCGTCTGCATCGGCCCCGAGGATGATATGGAGCGCCGCCGCCAGGATATCCTGGACGCCGTGGCTCAGGTCGATGAGGGGGACGGCGTAGCGGTTCTGACCGATATGTTCGGCGGTACCCCGTCGAACCTCGCCATCTCGATCATGGACAAGGCCCGGGTCGAAGTGATCGCCGGCATGAATCTGCCGATGCTGATCAAGCTGGCGGGTCTGCGCGAAACCGAAAACTTGGCCGATGCCGTCGCCAAAAGCCAGGAAGCCGGCCGCAAATATATCGCCGTCGCCTCGCGTCTACTGGCCGGCGAGGCGTGATCCATGTCGATGAAATGCACGGTCCTGATTACCAATAAGCGCGGCCTACACGCCCGCGCCGCCGCCAAATTCGTCAAGACGGCCGAGATGTTCGATGCCGAGGTGCATGTCGCCCGCCGGGACGAGGAAGAAGGCGCCGGCGAGCTGGTTTCCGGCCGCTCGATCATGGGCCTCATGATGCTGGCCGCCTCGCCTGGGACCGAGCTCGATATTGCCGCAGAGGGCGTCGAAGCCCACGCCGCTCTGGAAGCCTTGGCCAAGTTGGTGGCCGAGAAGTTCCATGAAGAATGAGCTGGAACGCCAAGAACGAGTACTCGTCGGGCTAGCCATCGCCCCCGGCGTTGCCATCGGCACGGCCTGGATCGTCACCGAAGACAGTCTGCCAACCCCGGAATATCTGATCGGCGAGGACGAAGTTCCAGCCGAACATAAACGCTTTGCCGAGGCCGTTGCGGTTGCCTCCAAACAGCTCAAAAAGCTCAAGAGCAAAGCCCAGGCCCTGCCCCCGGCCGCTGCTGAAGAGCTTGGCTATCTGATTGATGCCCGCTTGCAGATGCTCGCCGGATCGCGCCTGGTGCGCGGGGTCGAAAAGCTGATTGCCGAACTGCACTTGAATGCCGAGGCTGCCGTCCGCGTCACCATCGCCGAAATCGTGGAAGGCTTTGCCCAGATGGGCGACAGCTATCTCTCGGCGCGCGGCGACGATGTGCGCGAAGTAGGCGAGCGCCTGATCCGCACGTTGCTGAAAACCCCCTATCAGGCTCTGCAGCATGTGCCGGCCGGCTCCGTCCTGATCGCTGACGATCTGACGCCCGGCGATACCGCCCTGCTCGATCCCGGCCGGGTTGCAGGCTTTGCCACTGTGCTGGGCGGCGCCGAGAGCCATACCGCCATTATGGCGCGCTCGCTGGGTCTGCCTGCCGTCCTGGGCGTCTCCGCCCTCCTGACCGGCGTGCCCCATAATGCCCCAGTGATCATCGACGGCAGCGCCGGCAAGGTGATCGTCGATCCGACGCCGGAGACGCTCGCTCATTACGAGGCTATGAGCGTCGAGCTGGCCGAGGAAACCCGTCGCCTCTCGACCTTGAGCGCCCTGCCCGCTATCACCCGTGATGGGGTCGAGGTCTCGCTACAGGCCAATCTGGAGCTGCCGCGCGACGTCGAGATCGCCTTGAAACACGGTGCGCGCGGCGTGGGTCTGCTGCGCACCGAATTCCTGTTCATGAATCGCGACACCGCCCCGGACGAGGACGAGCAATACGCCCTGCTGCGCGAGATCGTGGAAGGCATGCACGGCCGTACCGTCACCATCCGCACCATCGATGTCGGCGGCGATAAGTTGGCGCCCTCTCTGCGCGAACAGATCGGCGAGCCGACGGTCGAGGCGCCCAACCCGGCGCTCGGCGTGCGTGGCGTACGCCTGTCGCTGGCCCATCCGAAGCTGTTCGAGACCCAGTTGGCCGCCATCCTGCGCGCCGCCGCCCATGGGCCGGTGCGGCTGCTGCTGCCGATGATTGCCACCCCGGGCGAGGTTCTGGCCGCTCGCGAGGCCGTCGACCGTGTCTATAAGCGCCTGAAACGCCGCAAGATCCCTGTGCCGGACCAACTACCGCCGCTGGGGGTGATGATCGAGATCCCGGGCGCCGCCCTTTCGGCCGATGCCCTGGCACAGGTCGCCGATTTCTTCGCGATCGGCACCAATGATCTCACCATGTATACGCTCGCCATCGATCGCGGCGACGAACGGGTCGCCCCGCTCTATAACCCGCTGCATCCGGCCGTGCTGCGCCTCATCCAATTCACGGTCGAAGCCGGTATGCGCTACCGGGTGCCGGTCAGCATCTGTGGTGAAATCGCGGGTGACGCCCGCTTCACCGCCTTGCTGCTGGGGCTGGGCGTGCGGGAGCTGTCGATGGCAGCCCCGAAGCTGTCACGCGTCAAGCAGCGCATCCGCGCCATGTCGCTCTCGGAAGCCGGCATGCGGGCGCGCCGGATCATGGATCAGGTCGATAGCAGCCGGATCGCTGACCTGCTCGACGATTTCAACGGCGGCCTCGATAAGATCGACACAGCGGCGCAATAGGGCGTTTCTGCTCATTGTCACTGAGACATTTTTAAGCAGGTCATTAGATTTTTTGATGAAGTTATAAGCAATTACTCAATTGCCAGCGCTGCTTGCGGTCGCCAGGATGCCTGCCTTACCTGCGGACCATTCAGGGTTGCGGGACAGATTCTGGAGGAATACCCATGCGTCATATCCTTTTGAGCGGCGTGATTGGCGGAGCGGCTATGCTGCTGGCAGGCACGGCTCTGGCCGATGTGAAGCTTTATCTCGCAACCCCCACTACCGGTCCGGTTGCTGCCTTCGGCGACCAGGTTCGCAAGGGCGTCGAAGCCGCTATCGCCGAGATCAACGCCAAGGGCGGCGTTAAGGGCGAGAAGCTGAGCGTCGAAATCACCGACGACGCCTGCGATCCCAAGCAGGCCGTGTCGGTCGCCAACCAACTGGTCAACAAGAAGGCTCAGTTCGTCATCGGCCATGTCTGCTCCGGCGCAACCATCGCCGCTGCCGACGTCTATAACGAAGAAGGCCTCGTCATGATCACCCCGACGGCGACCAATCCGGCGCTGACGGAAAAGGGCTATCAGGGCGTCTTCCGCGCCTGCGGCCGTGACGATCAGCAAGGTGCCATTGCCGGCAAATTCATCGCCGACAAGTTCAAGGGCAAGAAGATCGCCGTCATCCATGACAAGCAGGCCTACGGCAAGGGTCTCGTGGATGAGGCCGTGAAGGCCATGGGCGCCGCCGGTGTGAAGCCGGCCTTTGAAAGCTCGATCAATGCTGGCGACAAGGACTTCTCCGCCCTTGTCACGCGCCTCAAGAACGAAGGTGTCGAAGTCGTCTATTTCGGCGGCTATCACCCCGAATTGGGCCTGATGCTGCGCCAGTCGGCCGATCTGGGCTTCAAGGGCCAGTTCGTCTCCGGCGAAGCTATGTCCTCGACCGAGCTGTGGTCGATCGCCGGTCAGGGCGCCGAGGGCCTGCTGTTCACCTTCCCGCCCGATGGCCGCAAGATGCCCGAAGCGGCCGAAGCCGTCGCCTCCCTGCGTAAGGTCGGGACCGAACCGGAAGGCTTCGTGCTGGCCGGTTACGCCACGGCTCAGGTTTATGCCCAAGCCTTCAGTGCAGCCAAGTCGATGAAGGCGGAAGATGTGCTGGCCGCCCTCCGCGCCCAGAACTTCCAGACCGTGCTCGGCAAGCTGGCGTTTGACGCCAAGGGCGATCTGAAAGAACCGGACTACCGGATCTATATCTGGAAAGACGGCAAATACGACTACGCCTCGTAAGCCAAAGGAAAAGGCCGGGGGCAAAACCCCGGCCTTTTTATTTTTGCCTACCGCGCTTCGCGCTACTTGAGGGCCCTTGTTGGTCTAACCGGCTTTGCCCTGCTTGAGACCGATCAGACTTTCAAGTTGGTGGCATCGAAGTCGGTGACGCCGGTGAGGTTGAGGGTGAATTCGGCATAGCCGTCGCCATTGAGATCGCCGGAGAGCGTGTGAGCGACGCTGTCGAACCGCACTTCACCCGCCGTCTTAGTAAATTTGTCACCCCCGATGAAATTGAAAGTCGGGTTGCCGGTGAACTGCGACAGGTCGATCAGGTCGAAGTCGGTATTAAAGTC